>ERZ808044.556-NODE-556-length-37302-cov-6.303801_pt1 | contig 37302 bp, 28 predicted proteins | sample MGYA00380195_ERZ808044 | MGnify/ENA primary metagenome ERZ808044 (study PRJEB31490, sample SAMN06133423) | mouse gut metagenome | isolation source: Z7_2 | host: mice | place: China: Chengdu | collected 2015-05 ...
ACGATCTTGCTCTGGTTGGTCATCTGATTCGTCAGCTTATCTTCCATGATCTTAGTCTGATTGATATTATACAGCGAATTATTCCGCATGATCTTATTTGTCATTCTCATGGCTTATCATCCTCTTTTCCATCATATTGCTTCGCCTGTGAGTACTCTGTCGTCTTAGACACCGGTCTGCAGGATCAGTCTGTCGTAAATCTCTGTCAGAACCGAGATCATCTTGGAAGCCAGTGTATAAGAATTCTGGTATTTCACAAGGTTTACCGCTTCCTCATCTTCATCAACGCCGGAGATGGAAATTCTCTGGTTGTCAATATTGGTCTCCAGACTCAGATAGGTCGCATAGAAAATATTGGCATTGCTGGCATTTAAAGCCGCGTCTGACAATACGCACTCCAGGAACCCGCCTGCATCTCTTCCACGGAAACTGAACTGGTTCTTGTCGCTCATCATGGAGATCACTTTCTTGACCTGTTCACACTGCTCCACACCGTCTATCTGCTCATTGCCATTTTCGTCGATCGTCCGGCCTCTCGTTCCCAGCAGGGAAGCGTCCTTCATCAGCGCGTCCAGGATTTCCAGATTGCCCGCCGTCATATAGTAATAGCCCTTGCCGTTCTGCGCGGAATCATTCAGCTGGTCTTCCGTATACTGGCCGTCCTGCTTCGGCTTCTGGGCCGTAAACAGAATACCGGCATCATCGCCTGCCGCCGTAAGACCGTCCGTAAAGATATCGTTCACCTTCTTGGTAAACTCACGAACCCACTCATTCATCTGCTGCATGTAGTAGGGAACACCCTGATATCTCACATCATCGCCGACCGTTGCCGACTTGTAATTCTTGACCGCCGTGATCGGCTCTTCGCTTTTCAGATTGTCGATCGTAAAGGTATATTCGCCGTCTCCGTTATAGCTCCAGTCCGTATAATAATACAGCTGGTTGCCGATATTGATCACGCCGCCCGTATCGGACAGATTACATTTCATCATTGTGCTCAGATAGGCATCTTCCGTCTTGATGGTAACTTTGCTCGTATCACCGCTGTAGATGACCTCCGAAGTCGTACCCCGGAAATACTCTCCGTTATTACCGTCACGCATCTCGATCAGGCCTTTTAAGGCACCTGTCATGGATGCATTATATAAACCAAACTCCGGACCGTGTGTCCAGCGGATGTCATACAGACCGTCAATATCCGTCTGATTCACTTTCTCGTCGGAAGTGCGGGCCACGCATTCGAGCTGATTGTATTCATTCTGGTCAACCAGGATCTGCCCGCCTGCGATCCGCACGATACAGCGGTATGCGCCTGTCTCATTCCCCGTCTGATCGTAGATCGGCTCTTCCGTCACATCCACATTCACGATCGCCGACAGCTCGTCGATCAGCAGATCCCTCTTATCCCGCAGCTCATTGGCCACCGGCCCGTTGATCTCTATCAGATTGATCTGCTTGTTGACCGTCGCCAGATCCTGCGCGATGGAATTGATATGGTCAACACGAATCTTGATCTCATCGTTGACGTCCGCCTGCAGATTCTGCAGATCGCCGTACATATTGTTGAAGTAGTCCGCCATACTCTTGGCTGTCGAGATAAAAGCGCTCTTGGTGGAATCACTGCTGGCATTCTTCGTGATCTCCTGCAGTGCCTCACCCAGGTCATCGAAGATCGACTTGAATCCGGTCTTGCCGTCGTCGGTCAGATACTCTTCGATCATCTTACAGTAGTAAGCCTTCGTGTCGAACTCTCCGAGCTTCGTCTCGTTCTCACGGAACTTCTGGTCGTAGAAGCTGTCACGGATCCGCTCGATGGCCAGCGTGTTGACGCCGGCGCCCGCACAGCCATAGGTAGCAAATACACGGAGCGGGTTCATGGCTTCCTGCTTTACTTCCTGACGGCTGTAACCAGCCGTACTTGCATTACTTATATTGTTAGCCGTCGTGTTGAGGGCCGCGTTCGCTGCCCGCAGTCCCGATGCGGCAATTTCCAAACCAAAAAATGTTGATGACATAGGCTCACCTCTTCTATCTTCCCAACGCAGTTACCAGATGCTCCAGCATCTCGCTGACCACGTTGATATAACGGCTGGACGCATTGTACGCGTTCTGGAATTTGATCATGCTGGTCAGCTCTTCATCGGAAGAAACTCCCACCACCTGCTCTCTCGCATAAAAAATCGCGTCCGTAGTCATTGTCTGGTTCTCCTGAATCAGCCTGAATACCGAACCGCCGTTGGCCACCTGCGATACCAGGTTCTTATAATAGTCGGTAAAGCCGACCGGCGTCTGTACGTTGGGATTCAAAGTATATATCTTCGCTTCAAAAGCTGCTTTCAATTTCTCGACTGTCGCATTATCCTCGGAGTGCTCCGACAACCGGAAGGATAACAGAGAAGGATTCTGACGCAGCACGGTGTTGACCGTCATATTGGATGTGGTCCAGTCGTCACCTTCTATCGTCTTGACAAACAGCTGCCAGGGGTTGCCGTTCTCATCCCGCATATAATTCGGGTTGCCGTCCTCTGCGGCTTTCTCCGCCGCTTCCGCCAGAATGTCGTTGATCGTCGTCGTTACGATATGGATCAGCTGGTCAAACTCCGCCTGTATATTCATAACGATGGACTGCGCCACGTTCTTATTATACCAGCCGTCCACTTTCTGCGTCGGGTCATTCGGATCCGAACCCGGCGGATAATCCTTGATCTCTTTATAAGTCGCTCTGTGGTCGCCCCTTGCCAGAAGCATTCCTTTCAGAGAACCGATATCCGTATTCAGCTCGGAAGAAATCGTCCTGCTCAGGTCAAACACCTTCGCCGCGCGGATATCCTCTTCCGTAACCACCGGATTGCCTTTCTCATCATAGGAATAGTTCGCCAGCATCTTCCAGTAAGGTGTATAGAAACCGGTCTGGGGATCCGTATACAGCTCCATCTTGTTCACCAGGCCGCCTTTGACAAGATCCACGTCCTCGAACCTGACGCTCACATAGCCGGTCGCATCCTCCTTATAGCTGATATTACCCAGCTGCGCCAGCTTATCAAGAAGCAGATTCCTGCGGTCACGCAGATCGTTGGCATGTTCCTTGCCGGCCTCGACGGCTATGATCCGCTGGTTGAGATCCTCGATCTCCTGCGCATATTTATTGATATTGTTAACTTCCTTGACTATCGACCTGTTCAGATTGTCCTGATACTGGCACAGGCTGGTATAAACAGCTGACGCGCGTGTCGTAAACTCATGCGCTCTGGTCACGAACAGATTCTGGTTCACAGAACTTGTCGGATCCTTGCTCAGCTCCTGAATTGCCGTCCAGAAATTAGAGAGCGACTCCGAGAACTCATGGCCCTCATTGGATTCGCCCAATATATATTCTACCTCTTCCATCGTGCTTGTCGCCACATCATAATAAGCGCTCCGTCCCGACTCGCGACGATAGTTCAGATCCATAAAATAATCTCTTTCCTGTCTTGTTAGGGTATAATTGACACCGAGACCGATCTGCTGCCAATTAGGTCTACCTGTAGAGATCGTCACATAAGGTCTGGTGCCCTGTGCGACCTGCTGTCTGGTATACCCCTCGGTGTCCAGATTCGACATGTTATGCGCCGTCGTATTCAGCGCGTTATTTGAAGACTGTAATCCTGATACGCCCGTCCAAAGGCTTCCCATTAATGACATAATTCCACCGTCCTTAACAATTATTGTTTCGCATCAAAAGTCATATGACTCGTCCCGATCATATCGCCGGTATTGTAAGCGCCCCTGTTGTAATTTGCAGACTCCGGAGCCTTATTCATCGACTGAAGAACATTCATATTAAACTGCACCAGCTCAAGCGCATCCCGGATCAGTTCTCCGTTCTGCTCGTTCGCCCGCTTCACGCCGCGCACGTTCTCGCGCAGCCTGTCAAACACTGCCGCCAGCTTCTCCTGCTCTTCCGTTCTTCCTGCCAGCATCTTGATCAAATCGACGATTTTAAGTTTGTCAACATCCTTGTTAAGTACATCCGCAATGTCACTAACGGCCTCATATCTCTGGTTGTCCAGATGATTGATCCTGCTTACGATGACCTGCTCCTCATCCGTGATCTTAGTTAATTCTGCCAGGTCTTCCGACACAATGACAGAAGTTTTACGCATGGACAGGCTTAACAGCTTCTCATACTCCTGATTTTCCTGTTCTAAAACATCAATCAAGACTTCCATTAAACTCGCCACGTTATATTCTCTCCTTCACTGTGTCTACAGACCTTCGATTTCCTCGTACTTCTGCATTAATTTCTCTGCAAAGCTCTCCGCACTCACCTGATATGTCCCGTTCGTAACGGCCGCCCTGATCGGCGCCACCACGTCCTCTCTGATATCCGGCGCTGCTGCCACCGCATTCTTGGCAATCTGGATATCCTTACCGATACTGGAAATCTGAATCCTGTCGGTAGCGGATACGTGTGCCTTCCCCTGTAATTTAGCTGGTTTCGTCGCGTTGTATAACTGCTGTACCTGTGTATAAGCTTCTATACGCATAGGAGACGCCTCCTTTCTGTGATAAATCTCTTCACTAACTTTATCGGATGATTCCGGTGAGACTTTAGAGGGAGACGGACATTATTTCACAGCACCGTATCATCCCGCAGCGCTTCCGCCAGACTGCTGTCCAGTAACCGTTTCGCGCCCAGCCAGTACGCCAGCCCCACAAACCCGAAGATGACCAGGATAAAGAATGCGATTGGCACAAACGGCGCTTCTCTTATAAAAAGCATCGGCTCCAGATAACTTGCCTTGATAAAAAGAATCACTCCAAAGACGGTAACGGGCAACGCCACAAGCACCGGACGCCCCGCAATGACCAGCGCTTCTATACAAAAGATCTTCCACATCCCCAGCGGTGTCAGGCCGATGGACAGATAGCGGGCAAATTCACGCCTTCTCTGACGCATAAAGCCCAGCGTGTTGGAGAAGACATTGCCGATGCCGATAGTCGCCAGCAGAATACAGAAGACACTTAAGACCGCCTTCATGCCGGTAAACATCCGCTCGTTGTTCTGCAGCGCACGGAGACGGTTCTCGATCTCAATGCGGCCTGTGGATGCGGCGGAGTGTTCACTTCTTTGGTGTTCTTCGTTTGATTCTGATTCTGCGGTTCTACTTCTTTCTCCATCTGCTCTATTGATATCCGGCGTTTCTTCCAAAAATTTGGATATCTGCACCTCTATCTTCGCAAGTTCTGCCGGCGTAGTTCCTTCCTGCGCCAAAATCCTCAGATACATCTCCTGCTGTGCGCCGCCGATCTGCTCTTCTATCTCTTTCCAGACAGACAGCGGGATGAAGTGCACCAGCTCGTGAAAGTCCAGTGTGCCGTACTCCTCCCGCAGGACGGGCGGGGTCTGGGTATAGGCAGTCACCGGAAGTATTGCTGCGTTAACAGGCTGTTCTCCAACAATCCTGTCAGGAGCCGCTGTCCCGTCTTCCTGCCGGCCTCCAGTCTCCAAAGAGCCTGCTGCCAGAGCCGCCAGCTCATCTTCCGTCAATCCATCCCGTATCAGAACCGTTGTCGCGTTGTTCTCCTTCAGATAAGGAAGAGTGCGCCGCTCTCGAAAATTCGGATCATTGGCGTCCCGCGTAGTATTCAGGATCACGGCCCCGTCCAGCCGCGGTTCCACCCCGATCTGCGCACAGTATTCCAGAAAACTGTCGTCATCCAGAACAACCAGCGGCGCATTTACCACAAAACCGCCGGAAACCCTGGAGACATATTCCGCCGGAGGGTTCTCAAAGCCCCCTGCTGCCAACATTTCCGCGCTGATCTCTTCCGGTGTGACGATCCTTCGCGCCGCTGCTTTCTGGTAGGCTGTACAGCTGCGTACTCCCGGCAGAGTCTGCAGGGTGTTCCACGTCTGGTCGATTTCATCTGACAATTTCTGTTCTCCGGACTGCTTCTGTGCTTCGGACTGTTGCTGCCGGTCTGATGCCGTTAATTTCACAAAATCACCAAGGTCCGTATCTTTCATCGTCGCCATCACGTCCCAGGCGTCCTGGTATCTGGCGAAGTATGTCTCCTGCTGGCTGACCTCCGTGATCGTGATAAAACACATCATAAAGGAAAAAGCCAGAAAGGAAAAAACCAGCGACAAGGCTGCGGTGCGCATGGCTTTTCGCTGCGCTTTCAGCGCATTTCCGGCCAGCTCTCCCTCTATTCCGAACAGCAGTGACAACAGTCTGGAATTCTTTTTTCGTTTCAGCTGCAGCTCTCCGGTATTTTTGATGGCCTCCAGAGGCGTCAGCCTGCTCATCTTCCGCGCCGGAATCCAGGCAGAGACAAGCAGCGTGACAGCAGTTGTCAAAAGCGACAGACACAGGATCAGGGGATGATAGCCAAACGGCAGCACAAGCCTTCCCTCCACGTCCGCCAACAGAAGATTCGTGGCTGCCACCATTCCCATACTGACCAGTATGCCCAGCAGGCTGCCTGCCAATACCGGCCCGGCACACAGCACAAACGCCTCCTGCAAAAGGCAGGTGCGGATCTGGCCCGGCGTGGCGCCGATGCTTGACAGAATACCGAACTGGTGGATTCTGGCACTCATGGACACCGCAAAAGCGTTGTGAATGACCAGCACAAGCGACAGACAGGCCGCCGCCGTGACCGCCAGTGCAAACGGAAACACCCAGCGCAGGGCAGTATCCTCGGCGCTGCGAACCAGATACATGTTTAAAAGGGCGTAGTGATAAGTGACGGCGGGATATTCGTCACCATCCACCAGATCTGCAATACGGGGCAGGTCTTCGAAAACCTCCCTCTTATTGATAAAGGTAAGATCGACCACCGTTTCCTGTCCTGCTGACAGGTCCTCGTTGATCACTGCCGCTTCCACATTGGCATGATTCCGGATACGTCCTAAATCCTGTTCGCTGATCTCGCCCACGATCCGGCCCTGCCAGTCGCCTTCCTCCGTTTTGATCCGCTCGATCTCATAGACCCACAGATTGTAAAAAATACTGCACAGCAGGGACAAAAGCAGAGCAGAGATAAAAGCCGCCGTCATAACCGATATGCTGGATGCACGGTTCTTTTTGAGGTAACCGGATGAATATTCTTTCCACATACCTGTCACCTCCTTTTCTCGTCGGCCAGGATCCGGCCGTCTTCTATGGTGACGATCCGGTCCGCCTCCAGCGCGATCTTTTCATCATGGGTGATCAGCAGGATCGTCTGCTTTAAACTGCGGTTGGACAGTTTTAGCATATCTATGATCTCTCTGGAATTCTTCTGATCCAGATTGCCGGTGGGTTCGTCCGCCAGCAGAATTGCCGGGCGGTAGATCAGCGACCGGGCAATGGCCGCCCGCTGCTGCTGGCCGCCTGAAAGCTGATTCGGCAGCAGGTCCAGCTTTTCCTGAATGCCCAGAGACTGTACGATCTGGTCAAAAAATGCCGGATCCGGCTTCTTTTTATCCAAAAGAAGGGGCATAAGGATATTCTTTCGAATGGTGAGCGTCGGAATCAGATTATAAAACTGATACACCAGCCCCACCTTCCTGCGCCGGAAAATGGCCGCCTGTTTCGCATGCAGGGTCGCAAGGTCGGTGCCCTCCACCGTCACTTTGCCCGCAGTGGGCTTATCCACACTGCCCAGAATGTGCAGCAGCGTGGACTTTCCGGAGCCGGAAGCCCCGATGATCGCCACGAATTCTCCTTTTTCAACGGTCAGATCAATGCCTGCAAGCGCCACCGCCTGATTGCCGCCGCTGCCGTAGGTTTTTTCCACACCTTCGCATTTTAAAATCTCCAAAATAATTTCCTCCTGTCAATTCCTTGTATTTTACGCCGTTCCAAACGGGGTATACCCGGGTGCGTGAGCAGAACCGCAGATTTTGTTTCTCCGGCTCCTCTCTGTACCTGAATTATAGACGGGTAAAGTGACAGCTTGGTGACAGTATCGGAAATGTCCTGAAAGCTTTACCGGTAGAAGCGAATTTCGAAGCAGGCCCCGCCCGTCCGCACGCCCTTCTGCACATCCGTCTGCAGATTGTACGCGGAGAGGATGCCGTTCTGCCCTTCGATGATGGCTTTGGAGAGCGCAAGGCCGATGCCAATGCCGCCGCCTGCCGCATCTTTTCCCCGATAGAAACGCTCGAAAAGGCGGGGCAGGTCTTCTTTGGCGAAACCTGGTCCGGTATCCTGAATCCGGATCAGCGTGTAGAGGGGATTCTTTTCATAGACGCAGCGAACCGTACCGCCGGACGGGGTGTGCTCCATGCAGTTTTTCAAAAGATTCATCACGGCCTCCATGGTCCACTCCATATCCGCCAGAATGCATGTCCCGCCCGCTTCCGGTATCTCCACCGTGATATTTTTCTCCCGAAAAAGCTCCTGCAGATTTTCGGCAGACAGCACAAGCAGGGTGAAAACGTCGACTTCCTTTTTCTCAAGCGTCAGCGTGCCGGCGTCGATGCGGGAAAGCAGAAGGAGCGCTTCTTCCAGACGGGTCAGCCGAGCGAGCTGCCCCGCGATCCGGGCAAGATGTCCTGCTTCCGTCCCCTCTCCTGTCATTTCACTGCGGAGCATCTGCACGGACAGAGATATGGCGGTGATCGGCGTCTTAAGCTGGTGGGCGATATTATAGAGGTTTTCGGCAAAATTATTTCTGGCCGCAAGCGCCGTATCTTTCGTCTGCCGCAGAGCGGTGACTGTCTTGTAGAGTTCGTCCTGCAGCCTGGAAAAAGCACCCTCGCCGACTTGCCCAAGCACGCCGCCACTTCCCCTGTTCACCTGTTCCAGATAGTTTGTTATTCCATTGACCTGCATGGTCACTCTTTTGTTCAAAAGCGAAAAAGACACCAGAAATAAGAGGCTGCCCGCAACAAATCCACTCCAGATAAAAAGCCTGCCTCCTATGCCGGCAGACTGCAAAAAATCGGTTGGCCGATAACCGTAGGCAAGAAGGAGGTTCTGTCCGGCCGAAGCAGACGGGTCGTATCGGTATTCTTTCAGCGCGTTCAGGACAGCCTGCTCGGTTTGGAAGAGGGCAGTTTGGCGATTAGCCTCCTGTTCATTATTCGGGAGATATGTCGCGCTGTCGGTCAGATGTTCAATCACACCCTCACAGATCTGTCCCAGCGTCTGCACGTATGCGTGTCCATAATACCGCTCCAGAAGCGCGGCAGTCACAGATGCAGACAACAGACTGGCCGACAGGACAAATCCTATCAGAATTGCGATATTTCTTCTTGCGGTCATGGTGTTTCCTCCATACGATATCCCACACTCCTGACAGTCTTAAGGCAGGCCGGCTGCAGCAGCTTGTCGCGCAGGCGTTTCATGGTGACGGTGAGCGTGTTGTCATTGACGAAATTACCGCTGCTGTCCCAGATTTTTTCCAAAAGAGATTGTCTGGTGACGGTTCTTCCTTTATTCTCCAGCAGGGTTAAGAGCAGCTGGTATTCTATCGGACTTAAGGGGACTTCCGCCCCGTTCCGGTATACCTGCATCTTCTCCCGGTCAAGGGATATTTCCCCGCAGGACAGATACTTCCCCGCAGCGTCCCGTGTTCTGCGCAGCAATGCCTGTATGCGGGAGTGCAGCACTTCCAGTTCAAAAGGTTTCACCACATAGTCGTCGGCACCGTTTTGAAAGCCGGACACGATATCCCGGGAATCGCCGCGGACGGTGATAAAAATCACCGGCAGATCTTTCCAATGGGAGCGGATCCACCGACAGAAAGCGCTGCCGGTACCGTCCGGCATATTCCAGTCCACCAGCGCCAGTGTGGGGAGCTTTCCTGCAAAAGCCTCCCTGGCCCCGGCGATTGTGGGAAAGATGGAAACGCTGTAGCCCTGCCGGTTCAGATATTCGCTCACCAGCCGGGCAATATTTTCGTCGTCTTCTATGTAGTAGATGGTTGTCATAACAACACCTCCAGTCTGCCGGGATTTGTTTTACATCCTAACATCTCCATGCCATTCCTATATTTTCCGCAAAAATCCATTTTCTATCAAGTGGTTTCCATCTGTCTCCTGATCCATTCCATGATCACATCCGCCAGATACTCCTGCTCTGACTCCGACAGCGCCTCTCCCTCCGCGATCCCGTGCCATTTCGCCAGACAGCCGCGGCAGCAGGTGGCCGTGGCGTGCTGGGCCACGAAGACCGGATGTCCGCGCATGGGCGTCTGTCTGCCGTCGTTTGCCGGCGCGGCCGGCGACAGTCTTTTGGCAATGAAATCCTGCGCGTGCTTTCTCACCGTGTCCATTCCTTTTTCCCGAACATAATTCCGGTCATTGCTTTTCAGGGAAAAACTGCTGCGGAATTCGGACTGGCCAAGCCGCTGGAACAGCGAACCGCTGTAAAGGGCCGGCTGTTCGCCGACCATGGAAGGCTGCGCTCCGCCTTTGTACCGGATCATCCTGACTTTATTTTGATTGAGACTACCTGCCACAGAGACTTCCTGCCGATCTGACCGAGCTGCCGGCACATCCCCCGCTGCTGCCTCTGCCCGGCCTGCGTTATTGTCAGATTGCCGTCCTGCCCGCTCTGTCTGCACCATACGCGCAACGATCCGGGACTCCATGCTGTCCTCCCGCAGACGTTCCGCCAGCTTCGTATTTCTGTCTGCGGTGGTCTCGTTTTTGACGGCGTACCAGACCGCCTTTTTCTCCCCGATCAGCACCAGGATCTTCTTCGCCCTGGTCACGCCGGTGTAAAGCAGGTTTCTCTGCAGCATCACATAATGGCTCATGGTAAAAGGCATCACCACAATGGGATACTCGGATCCCTGGGATTTGTGAATGGTGGTGGCGTAGGCAAGGGTCAATTCCTCCAGCTCACTTACGTCATACACCACTTCCCGTCCATCAAAATTCACGGTCAGTTCCCGCTCTTCCATGTCCACATGATTTATGACACCTATGTCACCATTGAAAACTTCCTTATCATAGTCGTTGCGGATCTGCATGACTTTATCATGGAGCCGGTACTGCGTGCCACCTCTGCGCAGGAAAATGCTGCCCGGATTCATGGCCTCCTGCAGCACCTGATTCAAGTTCGCCGCCCCACAGACGCCTCTCTGCATGGGCGTCAGCACCTGAATATCCTGCAGGGCATCCACATGATAATAGCGCGGCAGATTTTCGGTGCAGTATTTCACCAGAAGCTCCACCACCTCTTCATTGGTCTCTTTCGCGGCAAAAAAGAAATCCGAGTCCCGGCCGCCCCGCATGTCGATCTGCTCCCCTTTGTTGATGCGGTGGGCATTCATGATGATACGGCTGCCCTGGGCCTGCCGGAAGATCCGGCTTAAGCGCACTACAGGGATCCGCCCGGAAGAAATGATATCTTTCAGCACATTTCCGGCGCCCACCGAGGGCAGCTGGTCGGTGTCGCCCACCATGATCAGCGTCATCTGCTCCGGCATGGCTTTTAACAGGTTGTACATCAACATAATGTCAATCATGGAGCACTCGTCCAGAATGAGCACGTCTCCCTCCAGCGGGTTTTCTTCCTTACGCTGGTAGCCCTCCGGAGGCTTATACTCCAGCAGCCTGTGAATGGTCTTTGCCTCCATGCCGGTGGCCTCGGACATGCGCTTCGCCGCCCGTCCCGTAGGTGCCGCCAGAACAATACGGCAGCCGGCGGCACGATAGGCGGCGATGATCCCCATGGTTGTGGTGGTCTTGCCCGTACCCGGGCCGCCGGTGAGCACCATGATCTTGGAAGATACCGCTGCGCGGATCGCTTCCAGCTGGACTTCGTCGTAGGTGATGTGCTGTCCCTGCCCTGTCCGGCCCATGACCGTCTCCATCACCGTATCCACATCCATCTGCACACGGCGCTCGGCCGCCAGCAATTTAAGCAGCCGCTTCGCACAGCCAGTCTCGGAAAAGAAAAAAGGCGGCAGGTAGATGGCCTCCTCCTCCCGGATCACCTCCTCCGTGCGCAGCATTTCGTCCAAAGTAATCTCCAGCTCCGCCTCCTCCACCTCCAAAAGCTGCACCGCAGCCTGAATCAGCTGCTCCCTTACCGCATAGCAGTGGCCATTCTCGGAAAGTTTATTCAATGTATAGAGAATACCGCTCCGCAGACGGATAAAACGATCCTTCTCAATGCCCATCTTCTCCGCTATGGTATCCGCCGTCTTGAAACCGATGCCCCAGATATCGTCGGCCAGCCGGTAAGGATTCTCCTGCACGACGCTGATACTGTCGCTGCCATAGGTCTTAAAGATCTTCGTGGCATGGCTGGTGCTGACTTCATGCCCCTGCAGAAAAAGCATGATATTCTTGATCTCCTTCTGCTCTTCCCAGCTCTTCCTGATCCGCTCCACCCGCACTCTGCCGATGCCTTCCACCTCGATCAACGCATCCGGATTTTCCTCGATCACATCCAGCGTGTCCTTTCCGAATTTCTCCACAATGCGGCGGGCAAACTTCGGCCCCACGCCTTTGATCAGACCGGAACCAAGATATTTCTCGATGCCGTAAACCGTGGCCGGAAGGGTCTCTTCGAATTTCTCCACGGAAAACTGGCGGCCGTATTTGGCGTCCACCTTCCAGACGCCTTCCAGCGCAAGCACCGAGCCTACGTGAGTGTCCGGCATAATGCCGACTACCGTCACCAGATCCTGGGCGTTCTTGACAGCGCATTTGAGTACTGTGTAGCCGTTGTCGGCATTCTGATATGTAATTCGTTCTACGACACAGCGTAAGTGGTCCATGGGAAGTCTCCTTTAATGAGTGAGCAGGAGAATAGCCTGTTTTCCGGCATTCTCCGGTGTGACTGTGATTTGCCGCAGGATAAATGCAGTATTTATTATGCAATGCAGTTTTTGCTGTGCAATGCAACCTTTTTTATGTAATACAACATTTGTTATGTCGTTTACTATACCTTGCCCAACGCTAAATAAATATACGGCAGTCTAAAGGGCAGCTCCAGCTGTTCAATCATCATAAAATCCAGCCACACATTGGTATCGCTACTAATATATTCCATCCACAGCCCCCTCTTCTGAAAAACACTGCTCTTCTACAAACGAATAGGGCTGTTTCAGTAATTCCGCACCTTTCTGTATGGATATCTCACTCTCACTGACCGCACGAAATACCAACTGCATAAATAAACCTGGTTCTTCTTTCCGAATACGAGTTGGCTCATGCTTCTTCCATCCCGCCTGACCAGCTTGAATATAAAAGTTTTTTGTCACATTGTCATTTACGATCCCACAGAGATTCGCACGCTTAACCAGAAGATACATGGAGATACCATATTCCTTGCACGTGAGGATCATATCTTTCGTTATGGCCGTTCTTCTGATTCCCAACTCTCTTTTTGCATCAGGAACAGGAAAAAGGAAAGCGCCACTGATTGCGGTCGCCATCTTTTCGATTTGCTTTCCCTCCATGTCATCCGGCCATTTAAATATAAAATGTGCCAGCTCATGTGCGATTGTAGATCTAATCCTCTCCGTACTCATCCGACCATTCACTATAATATACGGTCGTCCATTCACTGATCCATTCATTCCCGAGAATGCATTATTCTCAAGCTCCATTACATATATCAAAATGCCCTTATTCTCCAGGAGCTCGACCAGATTGCCCACCGGCCCGAACTCTGAAATACGAAGATATTTACGCATCGCCATTGCATTTTCTTCAACATTGTCAGTTAACATCAACCCATGACAAACCGGTGCATCCGGCAGTACATCTCCTCCAAGAGCATCAATGACCGAATAGAACCTGCCCAGATATTCTTCTACAGATTCTTTTATATACTCCTGCTGCCTGATAGAAAGTTTACTGCTCTTCCTGAATTCTCCATGCGCAAACACAAGTTTCGTATTTCTATTGTTTAAAAAGTCGGTAGTTCTTACCCCCAATGCCTTTGCAAGTGCTCGGATCATATCCATGCCCGGCTTTCTTTCTCCACTTTCGTAATAGCTAATCGTCATTGCGGATACCCCAACCAAAGAGGCCAGCTGTTTCATGGACATACCACTTTTTAATCTATAAAATCTCAAATTTTTACTGAACATTTCACCGCCTCCTTCTGTTTATATTTTAACATTTTTGGCAGAAAAGTAAACAAGCAAAAAGACATATCCTGCTAAATTTTTCACAGGTTATGCCTTTATATAGTCTCACACTATTTTATACCCGCTCCCAGATCTCATATCCCTGCCTTCTGGCCGAATCATACACCGGACGCATATTCTTCATCAGAATATTATAAAACTCCTCTTTCGAGTTTCCTTTACGGTACAGCTCCTGGCCGGCCCAGATAGAATGCAGATTATCTCTATAACACGCTTTAAATAATCCGTAAATTCCTTCTTTACCGTGTATGGTTTCATACATCATATATTGGTTGGCGGCGAATCTGCCAAAGAACGGATCCCACTTGGGGAGTTTATTGCTCTTGGCAGAATTCAAAGAGGAATCCATCGGCATCAGATTCCAGAGCTCGTCGTTCATCACAAAGGACCACGGGATAAAGTGATCCACATCATATTGCTTCGGCACTACCGGATCGCCTGTAAATACATCTTTTACTTCTCCTATATCCAAGATTCCTTCCCAGAGTTTACGCACTCTGTTCAATTTCCGCATCTTCTCATCCATAGGAGCCAGCTTATAGATCAGACCCGGGATTTCCGGATTATTATTTTGAAGCCATTTAACTTTTTCATACTGGATCCAGCCAAGTATTGAGACCGTATGATCCTGAATCATTTTGATCCAGGAAGTATTGAAATAGACTTCTTTTTTCAGCCGGCTTCCGGAACCCAGCGTATAAGGCAACGGCGTTATCGCCTGATCAATGCGCTCAATATACGCCGTCATCCTTACAGCACTTCCCCATTCTGCAGGCTCGATGCTTTTGCGGAAAAACCCGGCCAGCGCGCGGTACGGCACCATATTGGTAAGCTGTTCTTTGTATTTCTTCAATTCGGCATTATGATTTTTTATCTCGTTTTTGATTTCAACTTTTGATGCATTCGCCGGAAGTCTACTCAATTCAGACAGATAAAGGATCGCCCTTTCCAGCCCGTCTCTCACATTACCGTCGCTTTGTATCCCGCTTAAATGAATATGAAATTCCCTCACAGAATACCAGGCATTGGCTATCATCTCATCTATAATCTCGTCGAATGTAGTTTCTGTTTTATTCTCGGAGATCAGTCCAACGATTGCCTCCAGCCAGTAGAATTTATAACAATAAGACGGATCCTTCATCATCTGTGAGAATCCTTCGATGTCCAGAGAACTGTAATATTTATCGTCAATACTTAGTGAGTATCCCATTTCCGCAGGATTATATTGAGCCATTGTTCCTCACCTCTTCCTGGCCGTACATCAGTTGATATCCATTGTTCTTCAATCTGTAAACCGTCAAATTCTTCGATAAAACCAGCAAACCTTGCCTCTGTCATATCCGTAAAATATCTTCCATTCCGTTCACCAGAAAAAGTTCCGTGTTTAAAGGATGTATAGATAATGCCATTGGCCTTCAGTGCTGCCTGCATCTTACGCATAACATCGGCCAGTTCGCTCCAGGGCAGGTGTAGAATAGAAGCACATGCCCAGATGCCATCGTATTTGTGAATCGCTGACAATTCCCGGAACAGCATGTGACGGACTTGTATACCGGTATATTGTGATGCAAGTTTACATAACTCCAAAGATCCGTCTATGGCTTCGACGTAATAGCCCTGCGACAGGAAATATTTCGTGTCGCGGCCCGATCCACAGCCGAAGTCAAGGATTGCCGAGCCTTTGACTAATTTTGATAGAAATACATTTTGTGTGTCCGTGAAATCGACTGCTACAGTGTTATCATAAAACTGTTTTACATTCCTGTTATAGTAATTGACAGTATCCAACTTTTTCACAGTATTTCACCTTTTCTTTTATCTTCTTATCTTCCACCAGCCTCTGCACCCACTTCCTGTCTGATTCTTTATATGGCTCCTTCCAAAAATGTCTGATGAATTTACTGATCTGTCCTTTAAAGCTCCAATTCACCGCCGAAAGGCCCAACCACCAGCTCAGCTGGTGGAATGGGCTAGCTCCCTGGAGCAAAACCGTTGCATTTCCGCCCAAAGGCGGTCTGGCAAACCGTTCTTTCTTTACTGGTAGGCCGCTTAAAAGCGGCTCTCTTTTAATGCTCCATCTTATCCCTTTCGTACTGCCCCTGAATATACTTCTTTATTGTTTCTTCGTTGACATTACCGACCGTTTCGCAATAATATCCTCTTGCCCAGAAGTGACGGTTTCCTTCCTGTCTTTATATCCCTACCTCGACGGCACCATCCGTATGATCCGGCCCGCAAACTCGTTAAAGTTCTGCGTCTGCAGGATCACTCTTCCCGGTCCGGTCAGCTTCGTCAGGAACAGTCCCTCACCGCCCAGGAAAATATTCTTAAGCCCCTTCACCGTCTCGATCTCATAGCTTACAGACCGCTCGAAGGCTACCACATTACCGGTATCCACCTTAAGCACCTCGCCCGGCGCCAGATCCTTCACCACCTTGTTACCGTCAATTTCCAGAAAGACCATGCCTGTTCCGCTGATATCCTGCAGGATAAATCCTTCACCGCCAAACAATCCGGCGGAAAACTTCTTTGTAAATGTTACATTCAAGTGCACCGTATCCTGTGCGCAGAGGAAAGCTCCCTTCTGGCAGATCATACCACCGTTCGCTCCCACATCCACCGGGAGCACTTCTCCGGCCACGGTGGATGCGAAAGCTACCATACTGCCTGCCCGCTCCGCCTTATAGGTCGCCATAAACAGAGACTCCCCTGAAAACATCCTGCCGATGCTCTTGCCCAGGCCGCCTCTCATATTGGAATCCATAGCGATCCCTTCCGACATCCAGGCCATCCCGCCCGACTGTGTGTACATGGATTCCCCCGGCGCATCGAAGAGCACCTCCACTGCCGGCATTGTGTCGCCAATGATTCTGTATTGCATACTCAATTCCCCCTTATGGTAAACTATTTACACGAAAATCGAATGTTACTCTGCAATTTTCATATATCTATTATATTACCACTTTTAATGACTTGCAGACAACTGTCAGATTTGAAAATACACCCGGAAGGCAGCAACTGCAACAACATACATAATTTCTGTCACCTGCTTTCATATATTATTCCAGATGTCGAAAGAACCAGTTTCTTCTGAAGGAAGAAAAATATGATAAGCTGCATAAGGAATACTATAAGTGATAATCCTATAGCGACCAGCGTTATTTCAAATATGCGTGTAGCAGAAGATGCTTCCATAAAACGGTTTATCATGAATGAAGCTGTGACACATCCGCAAATTGCAGGGAAAAAATAAATAAGCCCTATCTGTTTTCGGATCATCTTTTTCAGGTCATTTTCTTTTAACCCAAGATACATTGCCCTCTTGTAGCTCTCAGTATCCTGCATTATCGTTCCTGCAATTTTCAATCCCATTATCATAGTTGCTGACACAAAAGAAATAATGGCAATAAAGAAAATCAGGATCAGATAAACCGCGCCTGCCTCCATCTGGACATCAAGCTCCGTCTGTTTTGCATAAGGATAAAATTCCCACCATCGGGCGGCATACAATTCGTTTCCACCATAAGGGATATAAATATCTTCATAATTCTTTATTTTATCTTTAATAACCTGATTCTGCCAGCTCACAAATATCTCCCCCTTGTTTATTGCTACAATCTCCGCCAGAAGTCTCTTTTGAAACTCACTGCTGTTTTCGGTATTACTGCCATGAAACAGATAATAGGTCATTTTATAGGAGGAATCCAAAGTATCACTTATTCTGTAAAAAGTATTATCACTGACGACTGCAAAGGAATTTATCTTTGCAGTTTCATTCAGTACACTTTCCTTTGAGACCAGTTTAATTTTTTGCAATGTAAAGTCTTCTTTTATACATGGATTATAAAACAGTCCTCTATCTTCCGAGCAGGTTTGAAACATGGAATCATCGGAATCCTGAAAGTAAATATATCCGTCATCCGGAACAGACAGGTTCATGCCGGAGAGTGCATTAAAATCTGACACATCAACAACAATTTCCGGTGCCCACTCATTTCTTGAAGCATCCATATACTGATGCTCCCGTCCCAGCAGAAGCATATCCAATGAATGCCATTCGTTTAAAGAAATACCGCTTTCTTCTGCAAAGGAGCGTATCCTGCTTTCATCAAGCTTCTCTCCTGATTCCCCGGCTAAAACAGCATAATCATATGGTTCTTCCTTGATTAAATAATAAAGTTCCAAGAATATGCCCCCATTAAAACATATAGAAAATACCGTAAGCGTAATCAACAGTGAAGAAACAAATAAGGACAATGTGTATTGGTTCCCTTTTTGCCTTACAAGATTGTAAAACAGGATATCTTTCCGATATGCGTTAGGAAAAAAACGCTTTATAATGCTCCCCATAGAAGTAATCTGCGCCGTCAGAATATACATTCCAATCACACTGACACCGAGAAAAAGAACGGAGAAACTTTTCAGTGGGTAGATAACCGCAGTAATATTAAACAATATCAGTCCCAAAGGAACTGCTGTCAGCCCTACGATACCCAAAAGCGGGTGGGAGGCTTTCACCTCCTCACCTTCAGATGATGAACGCAGAATCCTGATCACATCTAACCCTGCTATATGAACTGCATTTCTGATACGCAGGATAACCCATGCCAATATCCATAACCCTCCTGCAATCAGCAGCCCTTCCCATCCAACGCGAAAGGCTTCATCCGTATAGGAAATGAATAAAGACAGCAGAGACCATATGCCAAAAGAGAACGGAACGGCCAAAGCAAGACCGGCAGCCCCTCCAATCAAAAATGTCATGTCAAGCTGCCTGTTTTGTATTTTGCCAACAGATTTTGGTGAAAGACCAAGGGAAAGGAATACCCCAATCTCCCCCATTTGAAGCTGTATATAAATAGCATTAGCGTAAAAAAGAAAAACAATCATACCAATCAGTGTAATCCCATACATTCCAAGTGAAATCAGGTAAGTCGATCCATCTGTCATCAATACATCGGTGATAACTTTGCTGAAAAGCAAGACACCATAAGCCCCGGTCATGGCTACTGCAAAGCAAATTGACAGTCCAAAAAGAATGTATCGGCTTTTGTTCTGACGAATCAGCTTTCGGGTGATTTCATTTAATGTCATTGTCCCACCTCCACAATCTTCAAAAATTCCAGAATATCATTCATAAACTGCCTCTGTTCTTTCTGACGCGCCAATTCCTTTACTATCATCCCATCCGATAAAGCAATCACACGATCTGCATAAGAAGCAGCAATCGCATCATGTGTCACCATCAAAACTGTAGCCCCAAACTGTTCCTTCGCAAACAGAAACGCTTCTATGACAGCATTGCTTGACTTGGAATCAAGATTGCCAGTCGGCTCATCAGCTAAGATTAACAACGGCTCATTGGATAAAGCTCTTGCAATAGCCACCCGTTGTTTTTGCCCGCCGGAAAGCTCGCCCGGATATTTACCGGAAATATCCTCAATGCCAAAGGCGCACAGCAAATCTCTTGTTTTTTCTTCCATATCTGCGGCAGGCTTTTGGGCGATGATTTGTGGAAGGAGAATATTTTCCTGCACTGTCAACCCATCTATCAGCATAAAATCCTGAAAGATAAAACCTAATATACCGGAACGGATTTCAGCCTGTTTCTCTTTATCCGTATGAAGCATATCCACAGAACCCACTTTCACTTGACCGCTGTCTGCCGATAAAAAGCCTGACACGATGTTCAGCAGTGTCGTTTTCCCACTGCCGGACGGTCCCATGACCGCAACAAATTCTCCTCTGTTCATTTCCATGCTGACACCTTTCAACACAGGATAGGTATTCCCTTTTGTAACGTAAGATTTTTGCAATCCTGATACAGATAGTATTTTTTCCATGTACGAATACTCCTTCACAAATTATTTCCGGAGAAAATAGAAACTCTCCTTAGTAATACAAGGAGAGTGTAAATGAAAAATATCACAAAAGTATCTACTTTTCCAACAAAAATGAAAATTGTACTCTGGCGCCAGAATCCGGCGTATTGCTGATCGTAATGCCTCCGCCATGTTTTTCACATAGGATTTTACAGATATTCAATCCAAGACCAAAATGTGAAGATTCGGATTGTCCGGAAGTATAAAAGGGATTCAGCGCCTGCTCCAGAGCTTTCGGACTAAATCCTGCTCCATCATCAATCATTTCAAAAGAAAGTAAATGATTCCGCTCATACAGACGCACAAAAACTTTATTTTCAGCATATCGGCAGGCATTTCTCATAACATTTTCCAACACCCTGAAAATCAGGGAAAGATCTCCCCTAACTTCCTGTAGATCGGCTTCATTTATAACGGAAATATTTTTCCCATATTCCTTAGCTGTCAATTTTATGTTGTCATCCAACATTTTCATAAAACTGTCTATTGGAACAGTCTGCATTTTGACTGGTGTATCCTCTAATTTTTGGATTTTGTTCATAACCTCGACATAATCTTCCAAACGCTCAATATAATATGCCATCATGTGGTTCGTTTCCAGCAGTTTTGCATCTTCTTTTTCCGGAAACGGGATATATTCTTCCAAAAAATCCGTATATCCCTGCAATACCGTGAGCGGCGTGCGTAAATCATGTGCAAAGGCTGCATTGAGTTTTCTGCGTTCTTCTGTCATTCGCCATATCTTTTTATAATTATTCTGCAATTCATTCTTCATCCGTTCAAAAGACCCGCAAAGTGTTCCTAATTCATCTTCCGCATCATACTGTATCGAAAAATCCAGATTATCCACGGCTATCTGCTCTATTCCCTCCGTTAATGCCTTTAACGGAGGAGAAAGTTTAAATCTATAGAAAATATACGATCCTGCGATGATTACCACACAAACATATATACCCACAGTTGATATGGAAAAGAAATCATGCCAATACATAGCCGGATTTTCCGAATTTTCCGCTACAAGAGCATAATAGCTTGGACGTGTCGCCAATAATATCGCCATCGCTCCTGAAAAGGCGATAAAAAGAGAACCCACAATTGTAATGGTCAAAGCCTTTTTCAAACAAAGATTTTTATAAACCGTTTTTAATTTCCCCATTTATACCCTATCCCCCAGACCGTTTCAATATAAGTTTTCTTTGTATACTCCATAAATTTTTTTCTTATTCTCCGCATATGTTCTACTATAATGGAACTATTCCCCTCACTATCATATCCCCAGATAACTTCATAGATTCTTTCTTTGTCAAAGACCTGCCCCGGATTCCTTGTAAGTAATTCAATAATATCAAATTCCTTTTTGGTAAACGGAATCACTTTTTCTTGGTAAGCCACCTGCCTTTTATCATAATTTATGGCAAGACTTTCAAAAAATTTCGATGACAAACCTGAATCCCCTCGGCTTTCACGGCGTAAATGCGCTTCTACCCTTGCGCCTAACTCGCCTAATCTAAAGGGCTTTACCACATAATCATCTGCACCTGACTGAAATCCAACAATTGTATCCGTTTCTTTTATTCTTGCAGTCAGGAAAATAATAGGGCACGATACATGATTTCTGATTGTTCTGCATACTTCCAGCCCATCCATGCCAGGCATATTGATGTCAAGCAGAATAATATCAGGCTTCGAATTGATTTCTTTAAGAGCTTCTGCACCACTCATAGCTGTATATACAAGATATCCATGAAATTCAAAATAGTCCTTCAACATAGCGACAATTCCCTGTTCATCATCAACTATTAAAATCTTATATCTTTCCATAAAATTCTCCGTTTCTCTGCCTTTGGCTGACAGCACAAATAGCAATGAAAATCTTTGATCCTGTGGTTTTTCTAAACTTTTAGGGATTGCCCATTTTCTGCCACTTCTTTTACCGATATATATTCCATAATCTGCCTTAATATTTACATTTTATACGTTATAACGGACAATATCAAGTCTTATTTTTGTATATGTTATAGTAAACGAAACATCCCCAAATTTCTTCCCGAATTTTGAGAGCATAGTGTCGTCTATGCAAAGGAATACCGGCTGTGATTCATGTTGTTCCAGTAAAAATAAAGTGGTAATGGATGGTTAATTTGTGGTTGGAAAAGCTCTGTACAATGCAGTGCTTTTCTTAGTTGTATTTTAGATACTTGTCATAGTCCGAATTTCCACATATAATTGCAGTGTGGTTGTATGGAATATCTGCAGTACGAGGTTTGAAAAACGGAGAAACGTAAATCATGAACAAAATTCTGATTATAGATGATGATAAATCTCTTTTGGAACTGCTACAAAACTGTATGCATGGCTTATATGAAGTGGATACGGCATGGAATGGAAGACAGGGACTTGGTAAGCTGTCACAGACAAAATATGATCTTGTACTGTTGGATGTGATGCTGCTTGGCGAAAATGGTTTTGAGGTCTTAGGGGAAATACGGAAGCAGTATGCGTTGCCGGTGATTATGCTGACGGCAAAAAATTCCCCGTCAGATAAGGTAAGTGGTCTGGGAATTGGCGCAGATGATTATGTAACGAAACCATTTAATATGGAGGAGTTGTTGGCGAGGGTTGCGTCTCAGATTCGGAGAAATACCCTACTGAAGAATGGAGTTTTACCACAAGAAAAGCTCTGTTTCGATAAGATTACTATTGTTCCGCAGATGAAAGGAATATTGAAAGAAAACAAGGAAGTGCTGCTGACAGGAAAAGAATTTGACTTGTTGTATTTTCTTGCTTCATCTCCAATGCGTGCTTATACAAAAAAGCAGATTTATAAGGCTGTGTGGAAGGATGATTATGTCTATGACGATAATAACATTATGGCATTGGTCAGTAAGATAAGAAAGAAAATAGAAGATGATCCGGAAAATCCCAAGATAATACAAACAGTCAGGGGAGTCGGCTACCGCTTCGGTGGAGGGCAGTAAATGGATATAGGAATGACAGTACTTATAGTAATCTGTTTGGGGCTAATGTTTTTGCTGGCAGGTATCTGGAGGCAAATTAAAAAAATCAATTGGGTATTAGATGAAATCATAGAAGGGAAAACGGATAGAAGGATCTTGATAAGAAAATATTCCCTTTTATCGGATACCTGTTATAAACTCAACCAGATTATGATGGATAATAAGGAACGTATCGCACAGACAAGACGGCAGGAACACAGGAATGAAAAGCTCATGACAAGTCTGTCTCATGATATCCGAACCCCCCTTACATCCATTATCGGTCACCTGGATGCCGTTCATTATCAATATATCCATGGGGAGATGAATGCAGAATCTGTCCGACAGGCAAGGGAAAAAGCATATGTCCTAAAGGATTATCTGGACGATCTGTTTCAGTGGTTCAAGCTCAATTCCAAAGAAGAGAAAGCAGAAATGGAGCCATTGGATATTGTAGAGGAAACGAGGGCAGTTTTTGCAAATTGGGTCGCAGCTTTTGAACGAAATGGAATCTCCTATGATTTCATATCAGACATGGACGAGATACAGACCAGCATGGACAGAGTTTTTTATGAACGCATTGTGAATAATCTGCTTAAAAATGTAATGGAGCATAGCGGAGCCTCTAAGATCTGGATAGAAATTGTGCAGACTGGCGTTACGGTTGTTGTGAAAATCTGCGATAATGGCGTTGGGATTCCTGAGAAAGCAATTCCATTTGTTTTTGATAGGCTGTATAAGGTAGATGATGCCCGTAGCAGTAAAGGAAGTGGTCTGGGGCTTGCAATCGTACGGGAACTGGTTTTGATACAGGGAGGGAATATTTTTGTAGAGCCCCGAAAGAAAGGAAGTTGTTTTGTCATGGAATTTCCCATATTAGAGAATTAGAAATGAACTGTTCTGCCGTAAGGCAGGGCAGTTTTTTTACAAGGTTTTCGTAAGGTTCTGGAAGAGAAAGTGTGATAATATAAAACAGTAGGCAGATTTATTTATATTTAGATATATAGTTAACGACATTATAAATTTCGTTTACTATAGTGCACGAAGAAAGGGATGGTGTGATGGAGAATTTTATCATTGAGACGAAAGGGCTGACGAAATATTATGGGGATACTGCCGCAGTGAAAGGTGTGGATCTTCATGTAAAAAAAGGTGAAATTTATGCTCTTTTGGGAAGGAACGGAGCTGGAAAAACCACAATCATGAAAATGCTGCTAGGTTTATCCATAATAACAAAAGGAACAGTCCATATGTTCGGAAAGCCTTTTGAGGGAAATAAAAAAGAATTTTTGGGACGGATAGGTGTCATGATTGAAACACCGGGATTTTATCCAAACCTTACGGCAACAGAAAATCTGGAAATTCTTGCCGATCTGCGGGGATATATAAAACGGGATGCTATAAAAGAAAGTTTGGGGAGAGTTGGACTGCCTTATAAAGATAAAAAGCTTTTTTCAGAATTTTCCCTCGGAATGAAGCAGCGGCTTGGAATTGCAGCTGCCATTATCCATGATCCGGAAGTCCTGATACTGGATGAACCGGTTAATGGGCTTGATCCCATTGGGGTAATGGAAACAAGGAATTTTATCAGGGAGCTTTCGCAAAATTATGGAAAAACGATTCTGCTGTCAAGCCATATTCTGTCAGAGATTGAGCTTTTGGCAGACAGGATTGGAATTATTGACAAAGGGATTCTGCTGGAAGAAAGCCCTTTTGAAGAATTGAAAAAAAGAAGTATGCATTATATTCTGTTGTCCGCAGATCCGACTGAAACAGTTATCCATATGCTGGAAGAAGAATTTCATATCGGAGATTATCGGATTATGGGGAATGGCTGTATTCAAATTTTTGACACAGAGATACAGACAAAGGAAATCGTCAAGTTTCTTGCAGAACAGAATATTTATGTAGATGCTATTAACAAATGCAGTGATACACTGGAAGATTATTTTAAAAGGATAACCGGAGGTGAGGGGATTGCTTAGCATATGTCTGAATGAATTGAAGAAACTAAAGCGTCAGAAGACAGCACGGATGTTGTGGGCAGTTGGCATCCTGATACCTACGTTTGGCACACTGCTCTGTATAAAAAACCATTATCCCTTTAGAAATTTGGTCGGTACGAATGTCTTGTTTGGAAGTTTTCTTGTGATTCCATTTGTCTTTTCCGCCATGCTTTTAAACTTGTTTGAACTGGAGGAGAGGAATCATACATTGAAAAACATTCTGGTGATTGGAATACCCGAATGGAAGATTTTTTTATCCAAATTGGCCGCTGCTCTTGTGATTGTTGTGGTATTTACGGGAATTATTACTGCTTATACAGTTGCAGGAGGAATTTTTCTGCGGAATTATATTTCGGATGTTTTCCATATTTTCGGTATACTTTTAATAATATCTCTGTGCAGCGTCTGTGCGACAATGCCTGTGGTGCTTTTGATTATTTTGCTCCGCAAAAGGAACCTGATTGCGATGATAGCGATTAACTGTTTTATACTCGTTGATTTTTTGTTTGTATGGCAGTTGACCATGTTTCATTGCCTTGAGATACATCTGCCTGTTTTGGTAGCATTTCGCATCACTTATCCCTTTAGCATTATTGAATATACGGATAATTTGCAGCTTGGTTTGGACACACTGTATTATCCAATGAACAAGGGAATATTTTTGTTGGGGGCAACAACGGCAATTTCCCTTGTAATTAGTTTATGGCTTTATAAAAGACAGGAGGCCGATGTATGATGAAAAGATTGATCAGGGCAGAATTTAAGAAATTGAAAAGACAGAAAATGGTCTTTGTTGGATATCTCAGCATACTCTTTTCGTTTATCATTACTTTTGCGCAGCAAATGCGGATTAAGGCAGGAGCGCCTGAATGGGAAGGGTTTGCAGAAATGTTTTTTTACAACAATGCAATGCTGTTCTTGCCGTTTACAGTATCTTTGATTGGAGGATACATGATAGATCAGGAATATACAAGGGATACTCTGAAAAACCTGCTGGTGATACCGGTCAGATGGCAGGATGCGATAAAAGCGAAAGTGGCAGTCTTGTTTTTGCTGATGATCAGAGTTGCGCTGTTTGAAATGGTTCTGCTTTTGTCTGTGGGTATTATGTTAAGGAACTGTCCTGCCGTGCTTATAATGACAGGCATATGTATGAAAGCGCTTGCGTATAATATCTGCATCACGTTAAGCATATTGCCTGTGATTCTGTGGTTTGGAAAGAATGGTGGGAAATATATATGGGGAAGTATACTTTCCATGCTCGTTGGTGTATCTGGAGTGTTTGTAGTAAATGGAAAGGCAGCTTATTGGCATCCGGTTACAGTCTGTTTCTCATTTCTATCAGACATTTATGGTGATAAATCTGTAATAGGATACATGACGTCGGGTGTAGCAATCTTTCTGTATGGGTTGTTGTGTATGTTGGTGTACTGGATTAGGTATTGTAGGGAAAACAACGCGGTTATTTCAAAATAAAAAGAAACAAATAGTAACTTGACGTAAGACGGTATTGCTACGCAGCGGTAAAAGAAGAATAAAGTGCTATGGATTTCGTCATACCTCTTTTTGTACTCGTCTGCCTCATACTTCAAACACTCCGCCACAACTGCAATATTTGTTGTCATAATGTTTTTCTGCCCGGTGCAAAAGGGCGGCTTCCAGCTTCCAGTCAAGGGGAAGCACGGCGGCGATAAACCAGCGGCAGAGAAGCGAATCGCTGATACTCTGCACACATACACAATGTATTTGTTCTACCCGATAAATCTGTAATTTGCAGATAAATTTATTGAACTATACTTTTTAGTCCTTAAACACTTATATAGTGAAATAAGATGTAATTTCCCTTGTTATTGCCCTTATGAACAATTTACAAGGGAAATTTTTTCTGAATGATAATTCTGATTATTTCAATTCTGTGTGCTGGCGCAGTTCAATATAAGCCCTAATAAGCTGAACCGCTCCATCTGTACCTAATGTGCCACTGTCGATGCAAAGGTCATAGTTAGATGCCTCTCCCCATCTTCCTTGCAGATATGGGCTGCGTGGCCTTTTCCGGAAAACTTCTCATTTGCTTTATATTCGCCGCATATTTTACAATAATGCCCGTGTGGGCGGTTTTTCTTTTTTGACATCGCAGATCCCTCCGTTCCTGCACCTATTATACCGTGAAGTGTCAAAACTTCAAAGATAGTTGTGGGTTGTTTTAGAAATTCTTTATGCCGGATATATTTTTCTAATTGACACTAATAGAAAACAGGCTTGCCCTACCCATATATATACACTGGGTAAAGAAACCTGTTTTCTTTGTTTTACTCTGTTTCTATCTGGAAATATGAAAATACAAATTTTTAAATTCCCCACTCCTGACTAACCATCTGCAATTTTACCATATGTGGATAAATCTTGCCTGTGTCCATCAGTTCCTTCGGTGTTCCCTGTTCGGCAACAGAACCATCGGAAAGCACGACCACTTTATCCGCACCGCTTACGGTACGCATACGGTGGGCAATCACAAGTACGGTCTTATCCTTTATCAGCCTTGATAATGCAGCCTGTATCAACGTTTCATTTTCTACATCAAGGCTTGCCGTTGCTTCGTCAAGTAAAATAATAGGGGCATTTTTAAGGAAAGCACGGGCGATTGAAATACGCTGGCGTTCACCGCCGGACAGTTCGCAGCCATTTTCCCCAATCATACTGTTATACCCATTTGGGAGCTTCGCAGCAAATTCCTCACAGTTTGCCAGCCTTGCCGCCGCAATGACTTCCTCGTCAGTCGCATCTTTTCTGCCTATCCTGATATTCTCCATAATCGTATTGTTAAACAGTGTCACATCCTGAAACACAATAGAATACAGCGACAATAATGTTTCTGGCTCTATCTTCGATATATCCATGCCGCCAACTGTAATCTTTCCCTTGTTAATATCCCAAAACCGTGCCGCAAGGCGTGACACCGTAGTTTTTCCACCGCCAGAGGGACCGACTAAAGCGGTAACTTCACCCTGCCTTGCGGTAAAGGATACGTCTTTCAATACAGTTTCCCCGGTATTATAAGCAAAACCCACATGGTCGAACACAATATCATAGTCTTTATTCGTTACCCTGCTGCTTCCTGTCTGGATAGGCTGGTCAAGAATTTCATTCATGCGGTTTATGTTCGTTTTGGTGGCGATTGCCGCCGCAAGATTCTGTAATGCTCCTTCAAGCGGGGCATACAGCCTTGAAGCCACAAGCAAAAACATGAAGAACAGAGGAATATCAATCTCCCCATGAATAAGCAGTACAGAGCCTACAAGCACAACCGTAGCAATCCCAAATTTCAAGATCAGTGTTGACGAAACAACAAAAAGCGCCGTTCCAAGCTCTGTGATAATATGCCGTTTTTCCACAGCATCAATTTTTTTATAAAGCCCTTTCAGATAACTTTTTCCGCATTGTTCGCCTTTAAGTCCTGCAGACTTTCGATACACTCCTGCACACCTCCCTCAAGCGCGACATTCGCCTCTACGGATTTTCGGTTGAAATATTCCTGTATGCGGGCGGAAAAGAATGTAATCGCAAATGCAATCGGCAAAACCCAAACCGCCGCAAGAGTCATGCGCCAGTCGTAGGCAAAAAGACAAATCCCAATCAAAGTTGTTGAGATAAGGGAACCTGCCAAAGCGGGTACATAATGGGAAAATACCGCTTCAAGCGTTGCACAATCTCCCATAATGGAATTTGTCAGATCGGCAAGGTCTTTTTTCCCAAAAAAGGACAATGGGATTTTACGGAGCTGTTCCGCTAAGGATATACGCCTTACCCCGCTTTCCACATAAGTCGCTAAATAGGTTGCATTATATTGAAACCAAGTCGCAATAAATATCAGGCATAAGCAAACCAAAACGCCAGCCACATAGAAAGCAATACGGCTTCCAGATACCTCGCCATTCATGGTATCAATAACAAAGTAATATAGAAGCCCGACAGGGAGCATAAATGATATATCCTGTGCAACACAGGCAATACAGCCTTTTATCAGATCAACAGCCCCCTGCTTTGATAACGCAAAACGTCTTTGTAATGTCTTAATCATGCGTTTACCTCCAATCCCTTATTTTCATTCAAGATTTTCCTGGTGTCTTCCGAAGAAAGACGCCATGCTGCCGCTTCGGAATAATTCTTCCACATATGTGTAAAGATACCGTTTCTCTCTATCAGTCTTCTATGTGTGCCGCTTTCCACAATCTTGCCATCCTGCAACACATAAATGCAGTCTGCTCCTGTGATTGATGACAGCCTGTGTGCAATCATAATAACGGTTTTCCCTTTTGAAAGGACAGATAAAGCCTGCTGCACACGCACTTCATTATCCGGATCGGCAAACGCTGTAGCTTCGTCAAGAATCAGGATAGGCGCATTTTTCAGAATGGCACGGGCAATCGCTATTCTCTGCTGTTCCCCTCCAGACAGATATACCCCGTTTGTACCAATAACCGTATCTATGCCATTTGGCAGTTTTTCGATAATATCCATGCATTGTGCGGCTTTCAAGGCATCTGTGATTTCTTCCCGTGTTGCATCAGGCTTTGCCATCTGTACATTTTCCAATATAGATGTTTTGATGAGGCGACTGTTCTGGAATACAAAAGACACCCTATCCATCAAAGTTTCTTTCGGAATATCACGTATATCAATATTCCCTATCAATATGCACCCTTTCTGCGGATCAAAAAACCTTGTGACAATATTGGCAAGGGTAGTCTTACCGCCGCCAGACGCACCAACCAACGCTACTACCTGCCCCGGTCTGATTTTCAGTGATACATCGTTGAGTGCATTTTTCTCACCATCATAACTATAACTAACATGTTCTAATACAACCCCATTGTCTTTTGGTGTATTATTTGCTCCACTTTCAGGCAATGGCTTTTCGTCCAGCACTTCATCAATCCTGTTGATCGCATCATTTACTATCATTGCGTCTTCACTCATAAACATGATTTTCGTGAGTGTTGTACCGATCACAGGCGTAATCACAATATAAAAGATAAGATTCAGCAGCAGTTCATTTGTCACGCCGCCCCTTGTAAAAATAATACCCCCGGCAATCAAAAACGCAAATACCCCGTTGATCGCTGTTGTATAGAACATCATAGGCAGGCGCAGAGCTTTTGTATATGCGATCACCCATTTTTCATAATTATCAATCGCTGCCTTAAAACGCTTGAAAGAAAAGATTGTCTGCCCGAAAGTCTTTACTACGGGTACGCCCCTCACATACTCAACCGCCTCATTCGACATATCAGAAAGTGCGTTTTGGTATTCTTTCATTTTCTGCTCCATGCCTTTTCCAGTCATTTTCATCATAATCAGAAAACCAAGCACAACAGGAACAAGGCTTAAAAGCCCTAACCGCCAGTCAAACGCAAGAAGCAGGAAAAGCAGACCTATGGGTGTGGCGATTGCCCCTGCCTTATCCGGCAGTCTGTGTGCGAGATAGGTTTCCGTTGCGGTACTCGAAGTGTTGACAATCCGCCGCAGTTTTCCGCTTCCATACTTTTCCGTCACGCCAAGCGGCAGGGCTGTAATATGCCGCATAAGCTCCTTCCGGATATTGGCGGCAACCCGAAAAGCGCTCATGTGCGAACACATCAGGGCTGATATGTATACAACAATAGAGATAACCGCAAACAATACGGCAGACCACCCGTAACGTGTTACATTCCCCGCCTGCGAAAAGTCCGGTGAAACTTCCAGTATGTCGTGAATGATACGCCATATATACCAAAAAGGCACAAGAGCTAACAGCGCACTCATTACAGACAGTACCCATGAAAGATAGGTCAATATCCTTTTGGCTCCGGCATAACCCATCAATCTTGATAGATTAGACTGTTTTTTCATTGAAAAATCCTCCTTAAAATTTTTATGATATGAGGGAATCATCACACCCTCGAATATCCTTATTTTGATTAGTTTTACCTTCACATAGTTAGCAACAACTAACCTATATAGAAAAATTATAGGGCAGATTGCCCTTACGAATCGTTCGCTTTTATTGCCCCATAATTTTCATCCACCCTGCGGTGTAAAAAGCCCTCATTTCTTTCAGATAATGTTTCGCATCTTCCAGCGGCATTTCATGTATGATCATTTCAAAAAAAGTGTTAAACATTCCTGTGATCAAAATATGCTCCAGCCGTTCATCAATATGTGGCGCTGGCCTGCCTATTTTTTCAAGAACCGCTAAATAATCATTTGTTCCTTTTGTTTCGATCTCCACCATTTCATCAATCAGCTTTGAAAATCGTGTTCCCTCTGAACAGCAAAGTATGAGCTTAAACTCATTCAAATGCTCATAGGCATATAAGAGCATTTCATACATACATTCGCCGGAAGTAGATGTAAGATTGTCTGGCTGTTCCTCCGGCGGTATATCCGCAAATTCCTTCTGCGCCCTGCAAAAGCGGCTTAAAAGGAAATTATAATGTTCCCCTGCCAGCGCCTCAAATAAATCCTCCTTGCTATCATAATAGCCATAGAATGCACCCGTTGTCACGCCTGCTGTTTTGACAATGTTCCGCAGGGAAGCAGACTTGAATCCTTTTTTAAGAAATTCCTGCATAGCGGCTGAAAGTATCAGGTTCAATGTTGTCTGTTCAACTTCACTCATCAATCATCCTTTCTTGTAACACCGTTATATATCGCTGTTATATGATACAACCGCTTCTGAAATTTGTCAACAGTTTTTTCAAAAACTTAGGTCTAAGTCTGCCTGCAATAAAATGTTCACAGAATTTCCATTGCTATTTGGCTCCCAAATGAGTATAATAACACTAAGAATATGAGAGGAGTGAGCTTATGGCAACAGAAAGTATTTTCCACAATATCGTTATTGATGACACGAAAAAAGCGGAAGCATTCATTACTGCTCTTGAACAGGCTGCTGAAACAGCGGATAACTACCCTATCCGCCATGTTGAATACGAAGATGTAAAAGGTGAGGATATTAAGAAACTGTTAGGAGCTTTGGTACAATGATGCAGCATATTAAACAGATAAATATATTGGATATGATGAAAATGTATGGAGAGGATTCATGCAAGGCAGTCCTCTCCACATTTATGTGTCCGCTTAACCTTGATGTGGAGGATTTTATACAGAATAAAGCGGTTGAATTTGCCAGGCAGCGGATCGCCATCACATTCCTTGTTTTCAAGGAAAATGAAAGCCGTTCCGCCTTTGTCGGGTATTATACCCTTGCCAACAAATTTGTATCAATAGCCGGCGCACACCTGAGTAAGACCTTACAGAAAAAAATCGCAAAATTTTCACAGTATGATGATTCTTTAGGGCGTTTTATGGTGTCCATGCCATTGATCGCACAGCTTGGCAGGAACTTCAATCCGAACCTGCCACTGAGTATTGCCGGGTCTGATCTTCTTTCTATGGCTCTGCAGCGTGTATTAGATGTGGAATACCTGATCGGCGGGAAAACCGTATACATAGAGTGCAGCAACCAGCCAAAACTTTTTGACTTCTATTCCGCCGCCGGATTCCTCGCTTTTGATAAACGGGCCAAGCAGGGGAGCGTTGATGAAGATGATGTGCTGGTGCAGATGTTAAAATATTTCAACCACTAAAAAAGCAGCAGACAAAGGATACTCCTTTCCTCCTCTGTCTGCTGCTTTTTTCTTACTCTGCCGCTGTGAGATCAATACGAGCAAATTCCTCATCCGACATCCCGTTTAACTTCTCAAGCACCTTCCCAGACAGTTCGATCAATGCATCCTCCTCCAGGTGCTTTAATGCCCTGCTGATGTCCTTGATAACTTCTGTACGGCTCTGTCCTGCCACCTGCTCTTTTTTCTCCGCAAGGCGGGCTTTTAAGGACGGTTTTGCGGCTGGCTTGTCCGATGCCTTTTTGTTTTCCTCTTTCTGCGCTTTCTCCCCTGCGCCGTTATTCAGCACATTATCCACCATGTTGTAATTCTGTTCTTCCATTTCTTCAATCTTTGCAAGGGGCTTGTACTCCGCCAGCTTTTCGAGCAGCTCCATAGCCCTCTTTCTTTCCTCCGGCACCGTTCCGTCCGCAGCTATATCGGCAAGCCACAATGCAATATCGTGGGTATCCCTCTGCTTTAAGGCTTCCGCAATCTCCGACACGTTCTCCGTCATGCTCTGGCTGCTGTCACGGTAAAGGGCGGTATCATAATCATATGTAAAGCGGTCAAGCTCCACCGCAAGCTGTTCTGCAGGTGTCAGATCGGGCATACGCTTCTCCCATACCTTCGCTTCAAATTCCTCGCTCATACGTCCGTCTATCTCCATTTCCGGCAGCTTTGCCGCAAGCTCCGCAATCACTTCCATTGCCTGCGGGTTGCCCTTTATATCCGGGATATACTCTAAAATATCAAGGTCAATCCGTTTCCCGGTTAAAATGTCAATCCCCACATCCTCAAACGCCTCCGTTCCCGGTGTATGGATATTGACGCCGATTGCGGGGATACCGTGCATACGCTCCGGCGGTATCTGTCTCCAGATTGCGACAGCTTCATCTACTGTAGGGATATTCTCATAAAACTCGCCTAAATTGTGGAACTCGCCGCACTCCGCAACCGTCAGCGTCACTTCCGTTTCTGCCTGCTCCGGGAACAGGCTTTCTTTCGTTTCTTTTTGGTTTTCCTCTCTGGAAATGCTGGCAGCCAGGTCTCTCTCCCTGGTTTCACGCACTCCCTCCAGATAGTCCTCCACCTGCGGGAGATACGTTTCCAGGCTCCCCGTCCTCTGCGCCGTGATCGGGTTAATATCCACTTTTACACCGCCGATATGAAGCCCGCTTTCATTGAGCATATCAAACAGCGCATCTTCCCGTTCATTCGTGGAAAGCTCCACCACCACATCAAGGTCAGAGCCTTCCTGCTCCAGACCCCGGCAGCGGCTCCCGGCTACTGCCGCATCCACAATCACAGCGTCTATGCCGGATTCATCTAACTGTGCCTGAACATGGCATTTTACAGTTTCCTCTATCTCTGCCGGGTTCATTTCGCTGATCTCATGGAACAACTCATTTGTCTTTGCCTTGAAATCTGCCACCACAGCGCTCTGCGGCATGACAGCATTTGCCGCCTCCGCCTTCTCCATCAATCCATCATAATCAATCGGTATCAGCTTATCACCGTCACGGATATTTCCCCTTGCGCCATTATCAAAAGGAATTATTTTCAAATCCTCCACGATTTCGTTAATCGCTTCTTTGATACCGATACCGGGATTGTCATATACGCCGCCGTCTATTTCCTTATAATCCAAGCCCATAATGGAATAGCCATAGCCGCCCTCTGTTTCCTGGATGCTGATGTAACGGTCTGCTATCTGAAAGGCAAGCTCTGTTTTTGCCGGTTCCTCCGGTTCTGTCTGTTCCGGCTTCAAATCATTCTGCTTTGCAGATTGATTGACATCGTGTCCGGGAGTTTCCTGTCTGCCCCCTAAAGACTGCTTCATTTCCGCAAGAACCTTATCCTTTTCATCTCCAAGGTCAATGATCTCGTCACCCTCGTCCAAATCCTCTAATTCCGGTGTCTTGACCAATCTTCCCGGCACGGTCTGCTCCGCCTGTGGCTGTTCCGTCTCCTGCCGCCCTGTTTCCGGCTTCTGCGCATCCTGTCCGGCAGACATTTCTTTTTCCAGTTCCAGGACTTCCCTGCGGAACATACCGATAAAGCCGTCCAAAACTGCCGGGTGGCTGCTCACGATCAGTTCACGGTTCATATCTATTCCATGCACGATATTTTCAGGAATGTAAAACTCTGACGCCCACGCTTTGTTATCCCTTGAAAAACGTCCATCCCATGATTCCTGCTGGAGCGTGTTGGCAAGGATAAACGCCATGCGCTCCGCACCGTACTTTTCCGCCAGAGGCTTCACAATATCATGCTTTAAGTGCATACCGTCAAAATTCTGCCGGATTGTTCCCTCAACCGCTTCCTTACATTCCCTGTCAAATTTGTGGGATTCCATATATTTATCCACTTCCCCATGCTCGGCTGCATAACTCAAAGTATGCCCATAGAAAGCCGGATAGGTTTCCTGTTCTGTTTGTCCAGCTTCCGGCTTCTGGACATCATGTCCAGAAGTTTCCTGCCTTTCTTCCGGTTCCGCTTTTTGAGTATCCTGCTCTTTTACACCCTCTAAAGCCCTCATAAACTCAGGAAGTCTTGTAAAGCCGAAGGAATCTACAAAGTGTGCGCTGTTCTCCCCGTTCTCATGCAGCACTACAACGTCACTGACAGATAGGGAATGCCCTTTATAATCTGCCGGGTGGTCTATGTTGAATTTCTCAAAAACTGCGTTGAGCTTCTCCCTTTGCGACTGTCCGTGTATGTCTGAAAGCTCCCCTGCATAGACAAGGTTATAGTTTCCCGGCTGGATTTCCCCGAAATCATCAGAAAGGATACCTCTTTTCAAAAGTTCCTCTGTACCCGCAAAATGAAAATCCCGAAGCTCTGGATTGTCTTTTAATTGATAAATGCCGTATTTATCGGTATCGCCATGCAGAAGCTGTGCTTCCCTGTCTGCGCCGCTTTCTTCAAGTTCCTCCCGCATAGCCCGGAAATTTTTCTCATTTTCCCAATCGCCTTTTTCTATGCCGAAGATCCCCTCATGCCCTGTGATCTGCTTCCTGTCATGCACGGTTGTTTCAGAGCCGTCCTCATGGAGCAGGTACACAGGCAGGTCACGGTCAAAAAGCTCTAATGCCCTCCCCTGTGTCAATGGCAGCATTTCATTCCATGTATAGCCGTATTCCTCCATCTCCCATAAACCGATCATCGGGTCAGGGAGTGCGTCAATTTCGGCCTGTGCGTCAATGACCGCAAGGGCAGCCCCCTGACTGCCCTCCGTTTCCTCATAATAGATATGCTCCGCAAGTTCCCTTGTCTTTTCCATGTCATTCAGTTTAAAGGCATAATTCACGATAAGGTTCCGCTCATCATCGGAAAAGGCGGTTTTTGCAAATTCCAGACGGTTGATGATGCCCTCCGCCTGCTTTACCAGGGAAAGGTGGCTTATCATTACCACTTCTTTTTTATCCAGGTCAATCTCAAAATCATTAAACTGCGGCATACTGGAATTTCTGCCGCCGTCCACAATGATAGGGATATAATCAGCCCCGCATCTTTCCAGGCCGTCATGGATATTTTTTCTATCCTTAACCTCCAGCTTTGTGAGCGCTCCCATGATCTCCCGCACTTCCTCCGGTGTCTTATTGGTAATGCGCTCTACCTCAAAACCGTTTGAATGCGTGATTTTCAAAATCACATCATCCGCCCCGACAGGCTCCTTTGCCCTCTCGTTCCATTCCCTTTCTGCCTTCAGGTCAATGATCTCGTTTGTATCGGTGTAATACCGGACATCAAGGTGGTATTCCCCGAACTCTTTCGTATCCTGATTGGCAATCTCCGTAGTCCATGCGCCTCTGCTTTCCAGATATGCGGCAACACTCAGCCTGTCATCGTCATTCATGGCCAAGAGGGCTTCTATGATCTCTGCCGCATCCATCCCCCTGACATTTACAAGGCTGTACTCGGACAGATCGCTGTTCTGTACCAGCAAAAGGCTCTCTTTTTCCTGCACCTGCATCAGTTCCCGGTCACGCTGTAATTCCCGGAGCTGCCCCTCAATTCCTGTGATAAGCTCCGATGCAGTCCTGCGGATTGTATCAAGGGAAGATTTCAGTTCCTTCATATCACGCCCTGATGACCACCCCGCTATATAATGAAAGGAGTAGTCAGAAGTATCAATTCCGAAGCGGCTGCAAACTGTAAACGCTATCCCCTCGGCTTCCACCTCTTTGGTGTTCCTGTCCTTTGCGGGCGCAAGGATATCCTTATTGATTTCCTTATCATGCAGCATAGAATGGGCGGTTTCATGCACCATCGTCTTTAAAGTCTGGCTCTCGCTCATGCCCTCCTGCACCGCAATCCGTTTTTCTGTAGGGCTGAAGAAACCTTTTGAATCTCCGGGTATATCCTCAAAGCTGATTGGAACCGGGGCAACATAGGTGACTGCCTTAACAAAGTCCTCGTACCCCTCCACTGTGGACAGAAGCTCTTTTGCCTCCAGTTCCGGGATTGGCTCTCCTGATGTTTGCTTGACATCAAACACTGATACCGCACGGAAAGCGGGGATTTTAATCTCCACTTCCTCCGTCTGCGGCATCCCGTCTTGGTCAAGCATGATTTCCCCGGTCACAGGGTCTAACTTATCCCGTTCCTCTTTGATTTTGTAAGGGGCAGGGGCAAGGATACGGATTCCCTTCTCCCCCTTGTTTACATGGCGGTT
>ERZ808044.557-NODE-557-length-37293-cov-13.781250_pt1 | contig 37293 bp, 37 predicted proteins | sample MGYA00380195_ERZ808044 | MGnify/ENA primary metagenome ERZ808044 (study PRJEB31490, sample SAMN06133423) | mouse gut metagenome | isolation source: Z7_2 | host: mice | place: China: Chengdu | collected 2015-05 ...
CTTTCAAAAAAGCGGGAATCCTACATTAATACCTATTTCTCAGTTTAATCCTGCAAACGAACTTCACGGATTCAGGTAACATACAAAACATAAGATACCGGAACCAATCATAAATCTGTTTAGTTTCATTTTATCACCGGCTTTTCCAAACAACACTCGTGAAATTCCCATCGTCACAGCAAACATACAAGGTCCGGCAATATCTCCCACTGCCTTTGAAAAGCCTAGGGCTGATTCTGCGTACGCAGATGCCCATTGTGCCATTGCAAGCTCCGATGCCCCGGAACAGACCATCATCACAATGGCAATCAGGAACATGGGATTTGAAAATAATTTTCTGATTCCCATTCCCTGTCCTTCCTCTACTAATGATTCAATCGGACAAGTTGCAAAATTAATAATATTGATAGCAGGAATTAATGCAAAAATAACAGCAAGCCATTTCCAGCTGCCAATTCCAAATAGCAGAAAGAAAACGGTCGAAACAAGTATAGTTCCAACTGCTCCCCAACAGTAAAAGGAATGCAGAAGGCTCATAGTAGCCTCCTTGTTCTCAAACGGACATGCTTCCACAATAGGACTTCCTAAAACCTCGATTAAGCCACTTCCAATCGCATACAAAATGACACTTATAATAATACCAATAAACGGAGATGGAATTATTTCCGGTAAAAATGCCAAACCTACAAGGCCTGCAGCCGAACATACTTCAGAAGCAACAATGCATACTCTATATCCAATTTTGTCCACGTACTTGGCACAAAACAAATCTACCAAAAGCTGTGTAAAGAAAAAGGATGTTGATATCATAGCAATGTTTCCAAGTGAAATATTGTAATCTGTATGAAATTTCAGAAATAGTAAAGGTGCAAAATTCGCAGCAACTGCCTGCGTAATAAATCCCAAATAACACGCCAATTTTGTCTTTTTATAATTCTTCATCATTTTTCCTCAACTCTCTTTGTTGTTATTCTTAGATAATGCTCATCTCCACACCAAACACTTCCCTCATAGAACGCACCTAAGTATCTTGGTTCACAATTCACTATAAATGACTTTTCAATAAGCATTAACATAAATTCATTTACCTGTTCCTCATTATCTAAAATGATAGAAATACATTCTTTTTCATCACATAAACCAAATTCAACCTGTGCATACATTTATCTTCTCCTTACGGCTAAATAGAACTATATAGCAATTTTGTTTATTTTTCACTATATAATATCGCAATTATGCTGTATAATATCGTAAAACAGATTGTTCAGGAGGGGACTGCCATGTCGCAGAAAGAAAAGAAAAAGCTTGTAAGTATAAAAACCGATGATACACTGATGGAAACTGCTTTACATGGGACTCATCTTTTTCCATACAAACTCTATGATGAAAACATAACCGATTATGATTTTAACTGTATTGACTGGCATTGGCATACCGAATTTGAATTTGTATATATCGAATCCGGTATAGTTCACTTTAATGTAGGAGAAGATAATTTTGACATGTCCGAGGGACAGGGAATATTTATTAATTCCAAAGTTGTTCATAAAATGCATTCCGAAAATGACGCTGTAATTCCAAATTTTCTCTTTCTTCCGTCTCTGATTGCTCCGAAAGAAAGTTTAATCTATCAGAAATTTGTGTTACCCTTTCTGAACTCATCTTTGGGTTATTACATTTTTTCTTCTTCACAGGAATGGCAGAAAGAAATTTTGTCTGAAATGCAAAAGCTTATACAGTTTAGCAGAGGTGAAATAAATGAACTACAAATATCTGTTCAATTACAAAAGATATGGGCACTCATAACTTCAAATGTTATTTGTTACCCAGAAACTCAAAATGAGAATGCTTCCTCACTTGCACGGTTACAAATGATGATGCAGTTTATACATTCGAATTACCCTGAAAGCATTTCTCTTTTGGATATTGCCAAAGTTGGGGAAGTGAGTATCAGTACTGCCTTGAATTTGTTTCGTAATGTACTGAATACATCTCCTGTCAACTATCTGATATGCTACAGGTTAAGGAAGGCAGCATTACTTCTTACCAATACAGAAAAAAAAGTAAGTGCCATTTCAATAGAAACTGGATTCAGTAATACAGATTATTTCTGTAAAACATTTAAGAGAATGTATTCCTTAACTCCTACAGAGTATAGAAACGTAAAGAAATGAATTATCCGACGAAAAAAGGGCGACTTATCTCGCCCCTTTATCTCTGCTATGGTAATTCCTTTGTGTATGCTGCTGATCAGCTTCTCTTTGATATATCCGTAATCTTTCTTCAAAGGTTGCTTTTGGTGGTGTTTTCTCCCCATAGTTTTCTTCCCATGTGGCAACATCCATCTGATACTTATACGTGGCATCCTGAGCGATTTTAATTGCATTATAGAATTGCTGTACAGTATCGAATCCATATCTTTTTACAATACCGGATAATCCCGATTTGAGAATATCTATTTCCTCATTCTTTCGCTCAATCTTACTGTCAAGCTCCCTCTTCTTGGTTAGTCTTGAAATACCGTGCAAATCGTCTCGTTCTATCTCCAGCAAATTCCTCTCATGCTCTGCTTTGAAGATTATTTCGTTTTGCTTATCCAGTTCATTCTTAATTCGCTGTAACTTTGGATAAACAGCTGCATCCGGTGGCATGGCAGGTTTGGGTGGTATCTGCGGTTTGTGCGGTTCTGTAACCTCTTTATTTTCAACAGTTGGAACAATCGCAATGCCTGGCGTCGATACTACTTCCTCAGCATATACATCAGTTGCTGTAGTTTCTGCCACTCTTCTTTCCTGAGTATCTATAAGGTTTTCTAAAATCAATCTTGCTTTTAACTTCCTTGCAGTTTCCAAAACTTTTGAAATCAAAAGTGCCAGTTTCATAATAGCCGTTGTTATTATCCCCGCAAGTCTTTCCGGTCGACTGCCAAATATCTCAACAGATTCCCTGACACGATCCGTAATCCATTCCTGCTTTATCTGTCGTATCTTCTCTTCAGGAACTTCACTGACAATCGCCCGGTCTACCTCATAATTCCACCGCATACGCACCTCATTGTCTTCCCTTATTTGCTCTGCTTTGGGATTATTCTTACCAATTTTCTTGGTGGCAAGGTATAATCCGTTTTTATTAAACACATGGAGCTTTTCTTTGTCGTCCTCTATGAGAAGATTAATAAGGTCAGTATAGAAGAGTTTTGCCTCATCCAGAAAATTTTCCTGCTTAATCAGCTTGTTCTTGGCAGTAAATAAGGTACGCTCATAGGCTTCTCCTTTTTTAACTATCTTACAACCTTTGCGGATATTCCCACTATCATCCAGTATCTCTTTTTTAGTGCGAACATGTTTTCCATGTTCATTGTAGAACATATTACGTGTCGCAATCTTTTCTATGGGTTCCGGCAACAGTTCCCTCTCGGAAAAAATGAGATGGATATGATAGTTGGTTTTGCGTTTGTTATGGTGTAGGGCTGATATACACTCCACACCATACCTTTCTCTAAAGCGGTTAGTAAACAACTGTAACAGCTGGTCGGGATCATATAGTTCGGGGAAAGATTCTGGTAATGCTATAATCAGTTCCCTTGCCTCGATGCATTTCCCCTCCGTACCGCTTTTAAGAAATTCCTGCTGATTAAATCGTGCAAGCTCCGTCCAGTAGTTGCGGTCTGTTGTTTCATAGACCGCATACAGATTTTCCTGCTTGGCGTGACTGGATATATAGGTAATCCTACCACGGACATTGTGGAGCTTGCTCATCTGAATAAATGAATTTCTTTCGATAGTGCTTCCTCCTCTCGTAAATGTTACTTAGGGGAAAGAGGTGGAAGGATTATATAAGTGAGTGGATAGCTTAGGCTATCTGGTTACGAACATTATGCCGTATCCGGCATGAAAAGCTCGATGCAATCGCGAAATACCCAGAGTACAAATCGAAGATTTGTGCGAAGGGTGTATTTCGCTCTCAAACGCCGAGGGCTTGTTAAAAAATTAGTACATGAAAATATACATTGTTTTTTACATAACTTTTTGGCTATCACACATCTATCGTTACAATTCATGACCTAGCCGATAAAGAAAAACCTCGCAGATATTGATTGCGGGGTTTTTGCATGGTTAATAGGAGATGCCTGTGTATTTGAAATATCACACCTCCAGACCGGTATTAAATCTCTCCGTGACCGATTCATATATATTTTTACCAGCTGCTTTGAGGGACTGGATGATACTTAAGCCATCGCAAAACCAGTCTACCCCCTTCTGGCTGCGGAAACACATCACCTGGGCTGCTTTCCGTTTAAATTTTCTTGCACATCTTTCTGCAAGGTTGTTATCCGGCTCCACCGCTGGATCATGTAAAAAGAGTGTGTACCTCTCTTTTTCCTCTGCCATCCGTTTATATAAATGATAGCCCTCTTTGAAATATTCGCTGGGCGGCTCGTATTCATACTCTGATTTTGCTGTCGCCATGATCTCATCATACCTCCGTTCTAATTCGGTCACTCTTTCCGGCATTTCTTCCCCGCCATCCTGTATGTCATTCCAGTAAGTGAGGGCATCTTTGATCCATTCCTTCATCCGCATATTCCATGTGAGGCCTTTCTCGTTTTCTATGCTGTTTATGAGATATCTTTTTATGTGTGCCATACATTCCTGGTTTTGGGAACCATGTTTGATCAAAGCCGCTTCATGGTCGCTGATCAGGATACCGTCATAGAATTCCAGGGGGGAGCCTGCTACGCCTTCATCCCCCTTTTTCGGACGCCCCTGGTACAATACCGTATCGCCTGCGGCACAGATCATAACAGAAGCCTGGCTTCCATTCATTCTGCCGAATGTAAAATCCGCATGCAGAACGGGAGCGGAGAAGAGTTTCAGAAAAATCTCATCCCGTTCTTCTTTTGTCTGTTCTGAAAATTGTTTCGAGAGGTTACAGATAAAGCCGGCGGACAAGGCAAGGTTCCCGCCGGTGACTTCCTTTATGAAATTCTGCGTTTTCCCAATGCTGACATAACATTCATTGTTCAGCAGATATGCAAATGCTTTTACAGTGCCGTCATAAGTCACTTCATCTTTTAAGCCTTCCGGGAAAGCAGCATGCACCCTCTGGCCTGTTGTCTGGTTCCTGAATTCCGGTGTATTGTATTCCACCACTTCAACACCCACATGCAGTTTTACCAGCTGCTTGCGGATCGTATGGCCGGTTTCTTTGAAGTCCGGGCTGTCTCTATAGATAGAAGGTGCAGGGATGGATATCACTTCTGTTGGTTCCAGATACTTGCGTTCATGATGGATGTGTCCTTTCTGGCCGCCTGGTTTTTTGCCGCTTTTCTCCCTTCCGTTTGGAATGGTTTTGTGGTCCGGGCTCTGGGAAGACGATTTGGAAGAATTCGTATAATCCTTATTGATGCGTGCCGTTAACGAGGCTATTTTCTGTTCTGCTTCATAGAGGGCTGTTTTCAGTTCATATAATTCGCAGTTTTTCTCCCTCAGTTCGTCGCGCAGCCTGTCCAGTGCGGCGTCTCTTTGGCGTTCAGCCTCAAGAACCCGCTGCTCAAGGCGCGCGATTTCTTTGCGCAGGGCAAATTTCCCTGCATTAGCATCCCTGTAAACATCATCAAAAATCTCTGACCATTTTTCCCGGACGCTGACCGTCTGTGCGCGGGCCCTGCCAAGCTCATACTCCAGCTTGCGGATCCTGGCATTCTGTTCACGGAAAGTAGCTTTAAACTGTTTTTGCATCTGCACATACTTCTCTCCGGATTCAAAAGCCTTCACTTTATCTTCTGCTGCTTTGAGCCTTATTCTTAATGTACCTGTATCAAAGGATCCAATGGACATAAAAGCCTCCTGGTCAATCATTTCTTAATTCTTTGATCTGTTTTTTTAACGATTCGATCAGTGTTTCCTGTGCTTCATATTTTTTCAGAAGCTTTTCATACATTTTTTTGTAGTCTGTATCACCCGGAGCCAGTGTTTTTGATCTTTTGTTTCGCCCGTCTGTTGGGACGACCTCCCCTGTCTCTGGATCGACCCTCCCGATCAGCTTTCTCTTTGCCCGGGTCATCTTCTTTTCCGGATCCCAGTAAGAATGGGACTCATATGCATAAGTGATACCGGAACGTTTGTCGTATTGTTTAATAATTGCCATTATGCTTCTCCCTCCTATATGGTTATGAGTATATTATAACACATAACCATATAAAATGCAATAGAAAAATGCCAAAAAGTATTGAAAAATCAACATTTTTTGGCACTTACACGTTCTAATATATATGGTTATGGATATTAAGAAATTTAAAAAATCCCAATCGGCTAGGCCATGAATTGTAACCATCTATCATCTTCCTATCCTCATTCCCTGAAAATTCCGGTTGATACCAGAGGAAGCACATGATATAATCTATTTGCGTGTAGGTATATCATGGCTTCGGTCTGATACATACCATTGGGGCGGTTTCATAGGAAGCCGCCCTTTTAAGTTGTCACTTTTCGTGCGACAGCTTTGACAGTATTCTTATCTCTCAAGTCCCTGCCTTCATTGGCTTCCATAAACGTTTCCAGTATATCGGTTTTGATAAGAACCTTTCTTCCTACCCGGAGTACCGGAAGTTTCTTCCATTCCACCAGATTCCGGAGAGTGTTTCTTCCGATACCTGTGTAGTCAGCAGCTTCCTCTATGGATAAGGCAATCTTCGTTTCTGTCATTGAATCACCTCCTTGCAAATTGCATTATGCAATTTATGTAGTAGTGATACTATAACGCTTTTATATCTTCTTGTCAAGCATTACGAAATCCAAAAAAAATTATTGACTTGCATATTGCAATTATAAAAGGCATGTGATATAGTAGTACCATACCGAAAAAGGAGGCGTACCAATATGAAAGATAAAGAGTTACGCAAGCTAATCGGTAGCAGGGCAAAACAGCGAAGATTGGAGCTTGATTTGAAACAGCCTTATATTGCAGAGAAGATGGGAGTAACTCCCTCTACTATCCAAAGATATGAGGCAGGTACAATCGACAATACCAAGAAGCTGGTGCTGGATGGTCTTTCAGAGGCACTTCATGTATCTGTGGAATGGCTCAAAGGAGAAACCGATGAATACGAAACAGACATTACGGATAAGAAAGAATTACAGATTCGTGATGCAATGAGCAGTATTCTAAACCGACTTCCCTTTGACCTAAGTAATGAGGAAGCTGATTTCTCGAAAGACTTATTGCTACTGATATTACAGGAATATGAGTTGTTTATGGATTCATTCCAGTATGCCTGTAAGAATTTCAAAGGCAATACGGAAAATGCGGACATAGCAGCCACAATGGGGTTTGAATCAAACCAAGAGTACAATGAGATAATGTTTCTTCGGGAGATTACCCATTCTGTCAATGCCTTTAATGACATGGCAGATGTGATAAGACTCTATTCCAAAAAACCGGAGACGGCTACACAAAGGCTTGCAAATCTTTTAGCGGATGATTCCGAATCGGTATAGTTAGACAACCGGAGTTATGATATACTTACACGCAAGAAAGCATTTCATCAGTTCCGATTGTCCAATATCGAAAGGAGACAAACGATTATGGCAAAAGGATCTGTAAGAAAAAAAGGAAAGAAATGGTACTACCGCTTCTATGTGGAGGATGCAAGTGGCAATCTGGTACAGAAGGAATTTGCGGGAACAGAAAGTAAAAGTGAAACAGAAAAGCTGTTAAGACAGGCAATGGAGGATTACGAAAGTAAGAAGTTCATTGCAAAGGCTGACAACATTACCCTCGGAGAACTGCTCGACATTTGGGCAGAGGAAGAACTAAAGGTCGGCACATTAAGCAATGGAACTGTTGGTAATTATCTTCAGGCGGTCAATCGGATTAAGCAACACCCTATCAGTGACCGAAAGCTGAAAACAGTCACTTCGGAGCATTTGCAACAGTTTATGGATTTGCTTACCTTTGGTGGAACAGCCGGTAGCTTTATTTCCAAAGGCTACACAAAGGATTATGTGCATTCCTACTCTGCTGTGTTACAGCAGGCATTTCGCTTTGCAGTATTTCCAAAACAGTGGATTACCTTTAATCCCATGCAGTATGTGGTGTTAAAGCGAAAGACGGAAAATGTGAATTTATTTGCAGAGGACGATGCCGAAGATGTGAATGCCAAACCGCTTACCCACGAAACGTATCAGAAGCTGTTGGAACAGCTTGGCAAAAGAAGTAAGGATGCAATCCTTCCGGTTCAGATAGCTTATTTTACCGGGCTACGGCTCGGAGAAGTTGCAGGACTGACTTGGCAGGATATTAACCTTGAGGAACAGTATCTTACTGTAAGGCGAAGTGTCCGCTACAACGGAGCAAGACACAAAACAGAAATTGGTCCTACAAAACGGAAAAAGGTGCGTGTGGTGGATTTTGGCGATACTCTCGCCGGAATCCTAAAGACAGCCAAAAAGGAACAGCACAAGCAGCGTTTTCAGTACGGACAACTGTACCACAGAAACTATTACAAAGAGGTTCGGGAAAAGAATCGTGTGCATTATGAATATTATAATCTTGATGGCACTCAGGAAGTACCGATGGATTATACAGAAATCTTCTTTGTATGTTTAAGGTCAGATGGGTGTCTGGAGCTTCCAAGCACAGTAGAAACAGCCTGCAGGAGTGCCAGCAGGAAAGTACCTGAGTTGGAAGGCTTTCACTTCCACACATTAAGGCATACCTACACCACCAATCTTCTGTCAAACGGAGCACAGCCAAAGGATGTCCAGGAGTTGTTGGGACATTCCGATGTTAGTACCACAATGAATGTTTACGCTCACGCAACGAGGGAAGCAAAGCGAAATTCCGCAAGACTTCTGGATAAGGTTGCAGGGCAATAAACAAAGATTTCCCTTGTAAGTTACCCATAAGGGCAAAAACAAGGGAAAATACATACAAGTTCACGATTCGAGGCTCTGAAAGCCTTGAAAAATAAGGAAAGTTAGTTGGATTGATAAACAACTTCCGATTTGTCAATGGCTCCATTATACCTTAATAGCTTTCCTGATGGAATATACTTCTTTAAAATTCATTTAGTTACAATAGACTTTATCTGCCTATGATACAAAAATTGCATGACTAGGCCAGACAAAGAAAAACAGTTTCTTTATCCGTTCTATTCATAACTTCTAACTCCTTCCTCAAGACGCTTCAACCCATCCTCCAGCCTGCTTTTAGGACATGCGATATTCATTCTGATAAAGGAATTTCCGCTTTCCCCATACTGACGTCCTTCCGACAGATACAATCCTATGTGCTCCCTCAGATACTGCGTAAATTCCGTTGCACATCCTTGCATGTTCCGGCAGTCCAGCCACATCAGATAGGTAGCCTGTGAAGAAATCGGTCTAATCTGTGGAACTTCTTTCTTCAGATAATCCTCCACATAATTTTTATTTTCTTCTATATACTCTCTCAAAGCATCCAGCCACGCCTCTCCTTCTATAAAAGACGCCACCGCCGCTTCTACCGCAAAGGAGTTCGGTTCTGCCACCTCATCCGTATTCAGGCCCCGCCAGACCTTATGCCGTAGATTGGAATTCGGAACGGCCACCGCCGCTGTCTGTAAGCCCGCCAGATTAAAAGCCTTGGTGTTTTTCCATGGAAAAACCATACCGCCGTCCCCACCAGCCTGTATAAGCCTGATACCATTCTTCCGTCACGATGGAATAACCAAATACACCATGAGCCGCCCTTTTCTGAATTGCTGCCAGTATCTCCGGCGCCGTCTGAAAATCCATATCTGCCACCCACATCGGCAGCTCGTTCTCTTTCACATCCCATTTCAGTGAATGGGTATTTCTTCTCTCCACAGGTTTATCAAAATCGTAAGGCATACGACACCTCCAAACTTTCTTTCAAATTGATCTCCAAAGATCATGGAAACCTCATTCCAGCGAAAATGTCACGGTCACATCTCCGTTTCCAAGAGCTTCCTCCCAACCGGTCAGATCATCAATATGCCCCAGCCTTGTGTAGCTCCACGAATTGGAGCCATAAAATATGACAATCTGATTCCCGCTATATAAAACAATATCTCCAGCATGTGTTGTAGTCTGACTGTTGCTGGCGGGAAGACTTGTTCCCAGAGGGCCTACCTTTTCAAATCCGGAATAATCGCTCATCTGGATCACCACCAAGCCCTCCCGCATCATTTCCACAAACGCAGTTACTGCTTCATTTTCTTCCAATGTGGCTGAAAATACTGCATCGCCAACCTGTACATTCATATTCATTACATTCCCTTCCTCCACACCATTCTGGGTATCTGTTTCTGCGCCAGTCGTTTCCGTTTCCGGTATAGTTTCCGATTCATTTGCATCCATTGCCAACCCTGTCATGCTTTCCGCCTCATCGGTAATGGCACTCTCTGACATTCCCTCTGTATCAGTTTCCATGGAATCTCTATCCTCGGACGAATTTTCATCCTCCGGTTCTTCAGAGATTTCAGACAGAGATGTCCTTTCTTCCATGGGAGATTCCGCCTGTACATCGTTATTACCACACGCCGCCATAGAAAACGAGACTGCCACAAGGCACAATAACAAGCAAAATTTTTTCATTATCTGTCCACTCCTTTTCCCGCCATGCTTTCCTGTATACCCACAATGTCTGTCACTGTGGTCTGACCCATTCGCTTTCCTAATCATAAATACAGAGGGCTTTTCTATGTTCAGATTAGCATGGCAGGATAAAAGAATTCACAATAATATCTAAACAATTTCTAAACCAGACTTTTTCCAAACGCTTTCAATTCCTGCAGCTTTTCTTCCGATTTGTTCTGTTTGCCATATGCAGTAAAGATTCCCATATTTTCCAGTTTCAGATAATCCAGAAACGAGTTCTGGTATTCGTAAATTGCCCCGTCATATACCTGGTCACTCCCGGAGCTTAAAATCAGTGCTGCTTTTTTCATATTTGCCGGTTTATCCAGGGCATAAATACGATTGATGGCGCATTGCAGCTGCCCGGTAAAGCTATGATAATACACCGGGGATGCCAGCACGATCATCTCCGCCTCTAAGAGGATTGGATAGACCTCCTGCATATCGTCCTGCTGGATGCAGCTGCCCTCTCCTTTGGTATGGCAATATTCACAGGCCAGACAGCCTGCAATCTTCTTTTGGCATATCTGCACAACTGTAATCTCATGGCCGTTCTCCTTTGCGCCCTCCACAAAAGCTTCCACCAAAGCCGCCGTATTTCCATTTGGACGGGGGCTTCCGTTCAACACTAAAATCTTCATACCTGTCTCCTTCTTTCTTCTATAATTAGTTCCGCAGATATTCCTCAGCGCACTTTTGTTTGGAACGGTTTCCAGCTGCTCCGCATCCGAAAATCGTTCCGTGCGCTTTCGGATATCTGCTGTTTTAAGCATTTTTTCTTATTGTCTGATTTCCCTGTATCTGATAAATCAGATAATCCAGACAGGAAATCCTTTTTTCTTCCTTGTGAACCCTGCCAAGCAAATCTTCTCTCTGGTGTTCCAGCAGTTCCAGTTGTTTCTTCTGCTGCCCTTTATCAAACCATCCCAGAAAATCCCGGATCATTTCGGGTTCGCATCCGGCATCCTCCAGATTCTGTATCACGGCTTCCCTGCTCCCTATGGCTATCATGTTGGCACCCCCTAATGTTTTGATAACTCCACTATAAAACCAGAAACAGAAAATAGCAAATATTTATATATAATCTATTTGCATAGTTGAATCCTATTGATGTTCGTGTTAAAATAAGTTTAGGATTTTCTGATACTGATAAATAACACTTATATTCCAAAAGATATTGAGATATCTTATTTGGGGAACAGGACAGATAACAGAGCTTAAAAGAAGGAGTATTGATATGGAAATAAGGGTACTTCAGTATTTTCTTGCTATCGCAAGGGAACAAAGCATCATACGGGCTGCCGAATCTCTCCATCTCTCCCAGCCCACACTTTCCACACAGATCAAAAACATGGAAAAAGAGCTGGGAAAACAGCTTCTGATCCGCGGCACCAAAGGCTCCCGCAAAGTGACCTTGACAGAAGAAGGGATGATTCTCAGGAAACGGGCAGAAGAAATTCTGGATTTGGTAAAGAAAACGGAACATGAAATTGCACTCTCTGACAATGTTATAATCGGAGATGTCTATATCGGCGCAGGGGAAACAGATAGCATGCGCCTGCTGGCCAAGGCAGCTGGAAAGCTGAAAGAAGTTTATCCCGGAATCCATTACCACATTTCCAGCGGAAATGCCATATTTGTCCGGGAACAGCTGGATAAAGGACTGATTGATTTCGGCATTGTGTTCGGCGCACCTGACCTGACTAAATATGAGGCATTAAAGCTTCCGTCTAAAGATGTCTGGGGCGTTTTGATGCCAAAAGATTCGCCCCTGGCAGAAAAAGAATTCATCACCCCTGAAGATTTATGGGAACAGCCATTGCTGATATCCCAGCAGGAGTCAGACGGCGGAGAGCTCATCCAGTGGATGAAGCGCAGCATCTCAGAACTCAATATTGTTATGACTTACAATCTCCTTTTTAATGCCTCCCTGCTTGTGGAAGAAGGTTTTGGATATGCCGTATGCTTTGATGGAATCATCAATACATCCGGTGATAGCAGGCTTTGTTTCCGCCCTCTTAAGCCTGCCATTGAAATTGAGATGTATATGATCTGGAAAAGGTACCAGGTCTTTTCCAAACCTGCTGAAAAATTTTTGATGATGATTCAGGAAAAAGCTCCCTGCAAGCCCAACCATAATGACAGGTAAAACAACGGACAGCACGCTTCGCGAACTGTCCTTATGTTAACAACGGATGTCAGGCTTCGCCAGCCATCCTTATGTTAAGAAGAAAGAAAACATCAGTCGGTTCCGACCAACGCTTCGCGTTCATCCAGATACCTGTCTACAATGTACTCAGCAGATTCGACCCAGAGTGTGTTCTCCGTTTCCTGTAAAATCTTATATGTCTCCGAATGATAAAACAGCATCACCGCTTCTTCAAAAGAGATACTCATCTCCAAGCTTTCCAGCGCTTTTTCTGTATGAAATGATATTTGATTATTCACTTTATTGTATCTGAGTCTTTCAATTGTCTCATCAATGATATACAAAATATCCTTTCACTTTTTGCCGTAAGCTGAGTCTATATGCCCATTCTTTCGTCTGATTTTCCAAAATAGTAGTGTAAAATCCCATTCCGAAATCTCGTCTATTATGAGATTTTATCTGCCTGTATACTCAAATTTATACCTCCAGTCCTCATAGCTTTATACCCGCAAACCTTTTCTCAATATCCATATTGTAACACACAGCCAGGAACTTATCTATCATAATATACTCTCTGATAAATGAGTCAGCAAGATAGACACTTCCTGCAAAACTCTTGAATTATATCCAATATTTCACTGTCATAATATACCGCTCCTCCATGAGCATCACTTTCTTCAAGTTCATAATAAGAAACATTATGTTTGGACGTAATAAGCTTTTCATATAATGTTCTACTATTTTCCACGGAAACAATCGGATCATATTCACTGTGTATCAGCAATATTGGCGGAAGTTCAATATTTTCGGAAATATACATAGAACAGGATGCCTTTTCTGCAAGTTCGGTAATGTATTGCATAACCCATGCGCGTTTTGAAATTCTGTTTTGTGCATAAATATTACTTTTCCGACCAGTTCCAATGCACTGCACAGAAGCGGCAAAACTGCATGTTGCATTCCCTGCAGTGCATTTCTGAGAATTACAAGAATCGCTATGGGCGGTATCATGGGAATGCTGATTCTCAGATAAAGAACCGCATTAGAAATAACCTGGTGATTCCGGCTTCCGGTTATCAGCCGCACTGATTTGTTTTATCGGGTGTCTGATTGCTATTGCCGCCGATATAAAGCACAACAAAACAATCAGCAGTAAAGAACCAACGGGAACACTCCAATTTGTTCCCCATTTGTCCGCAATCAGGAACCGAAACATTACTTTGTTGAGCGGTATTCCAAAAAGGCATCCTGTCACACAGCCCAAAAGAGCATAAGTAAACGCTTCTGCGGCAATCATTTTATAAAGCTGATCTGCACCCATGCCAATGGACCGCATAATACCATACTGCTTTGTTCGGGACGCCACGCTGGCGTTCATACTGTTAAAAATATTGAATACCGTTATCAGGGCAATAATGATCAGGAATCCATAGATGAAGATCGCCCCTGTATAATATGAGCTTTGTGCCTCTGCGTTTGAAAGCCTTTTGTCCGAAACAGAGCTGTCATCCGGGAACAGATTTCGTATAGCCAGAACCGTATCATCATCACCGGTTTGGGAAAGCTGTATGTCGATCATCGTATAACCCAAATCCCCGACAAGATCAATGAAAGTCTGTTCAGAGCATACCATGCAGCCATTATTGCCCTCCTCATTCCCTGCATTGATTGCAGACAATATTCCTGCAATCCTTACCTGCTTATCACCTGCAATCGTATGGAACGTTACAATATCGCCAACATTCCATTGCATCCCATCCCGATATACTGCCAAAATACTGTCCACATTTTCTTGAACAGGTGTGATTTTTCCCTCATTCAACTTATCCTTTGCCCATTTGAACTGATTATCATCGTAAGAAATCAGTGTAACTGTTCCATTCCCGTTTCCGAATGAAACGGATAAATCCGCCTGCTCCATTCTTCCAAACACTTTCTGGATGCCATCGATTCTGCTCAGTTCCTCAATGAGCGATCTGTCAAACAGCGTATTCCCCCTAGCCATTGATATATCTGCTGCCCAAGGAGCCAGGGCCGGCATCCCCTGGTCCAGGAAAACAACCATTACCTGAAAAGCCAAAAACATCATAATGCTGATTGCAAAAGAGCAGGTCATAAGAAATACATTTTTCCTGTCAGAGAGCGCATGGAAAATACCCATACTTGTTTCTACATGCAAAAATTTTGTATTTGCCGCTTTTTTGTTTTGTTTAAGCTGTGTATTCCCACTGATTGCAGTCACGGGTGAAACCTCGGCAGCCTTTTTGGCCGGTGACAGGGAAGCAATGAGTACGATTAAGAAACCAACAATCGCGCCTGCAATCAATCCAACTGCGCTGAACTGAAACAACGGAATTTCCGAAAAGCGGTTGCCACTAATGGATTTTAACAGGAAACAGGCACACCATGCAATAATCTGACCGATAAGCAGACCAATAGGAACACCTCTTAAACTTTGCCGCAGTCCCTGCAGTATAACGATTCTTTCTACCTGTTTTTCAGATGCCCCAAGGCACCGCAGCAATCCATAAAACTGTATGCGCTCTAAGACATTCGTATTAAAACTGGCGGCAATCATAACGGTTCCTGCAATCAAAACCAAAAAAACAAGAAAAAAAGCTACGATGTACAGGGATTGCATCATGCTGTTTTCGCTTTGTCCCATGAGCCCAAGAAGCGCAGTGTTCTCTGCCACCTGTTCATCGCCAGGTCCATAAGCCGCTTTTATTTGTCTGACTGCATTTTGTATGGAAACACCGTTTTTAAACTGTATGCGGAAAGTCGTCCCGTCATTTGCGTTTTCATCCGCAATCGCCCGAAATCCGTTTTCACTTAACACCACACCATAAATATCTTCTTTTAACAAACCTGGCATATCCTCAAGTACACCGGTAATGAAATACTCTCTTTGTGAACCGTCGGGAACTATAACAGAAACACTATCTCCAACATAAAGCCCAAGTTCTGCCAGCGCAGTTTTATTGATCAGAGCTTCATTATCCTTTAAGGGATATGAGCCGCTTTGCAGATTCATTTCTGTCAATATGGTAAAGGTATCTTCATTTGCCCCTGCAAAACTTACCGTTTTACTACCAATCGCCCCAAAACTGCCCTGAAATGCCCATCCACAGACTGCAACATCAATTCTTGCCCGGATCAGCTTCACTGTTTCATCATCAATGCCAGTCATACTAATGTGGTAATTGCCATTCGTTTTGATAAAATAGTTCTTCTGTGCACGGATTGCCATATCAGCCATACTGAAAATAGCCGTCACAAGCAATACAGAAAGGATAATACAAATTGTGGATATTTTGTTGTTTTTTCTATGAACCTTTTCATACTGGGGAACAAGTCCAAGATAGCTTTTCATCCCGGCATTCCCCAAATCCTTCAACTTACCATCCGCCATACACTGTTGCTGTCCGAAAATTTTCATAATCATTACCTGCCTTTCTGTTAATAGGCAAATAATACTCTCTCTGGCTTACAATCGGATGAATTCTGCCTTACTCATTTGTAAGATTGAAAAAATTTAATGTAAAAACCGTTCCCTCATCCAGTATACTTGTCACTGAAATTGTCCCTCCATGGGTTTCCACAATAGATTTTGCAAGCGGCAATCCCAGCCCGATTCCATGTACCTCCTGTGAAAAACGGCTTCGATAAAAACGTTTGAAAATATGATATAAATCTTCAGGGTGTATGCCTTTTCCATTGTCTTTGATCTCTATCTTTGTAAGTAACGGTGTCTGCTCCCAATACACATCGATTTGCTCTCCCTCTGTGGTATGCTCCAAAGCGTTTTTTATAATATTCCCAACGGCTTCCGAAAACCAAAGCGCATCACAGTACAGTGAAATATCACCTGCCCCTGAGAGGGTAATCACCTTATTTTCTCGCTCCGTCCAAATCGAAAAGCGTTCCAAAATATCCTGCATGAGAACAGAGAGATTTTCCTGGTTTTTTTGCATCTGAATCATTCCGGCATCAAGCCTTGCCAGCTTCAGCAGCGTATATACCACATCTTCAATCCGCCGGACTTCCCGCAAAGATTTCTCTGAGAAATCTTTGACAACTGCTCTGGCGGTACTGTCATTGCCTATAATCTCGCTGTACATTTTCAAAGCGGATAAAGGTGTCTTTAACTGGTGCGACACATCCGATATCATATCCTGTAAAAATTCTTTTGTACGTTTTTCATTTTCCGCATGGGCGGACAAAACAGAAGAAAGTTCATTTATTCCATGAAAAAGGCTGTACCAGGCGCCAACTTCTTCACATTCAATTCTGCACGATGTATCCCCGTCCAAAAAATCCCGAATGGAAGATTCTGCATTTCTTATGGCTTTATGCTGTCTGTACAAATAGCAGAATATCAGTATATATATTGAGCCGAACACTAGCAACAGCATGAAAAAGAAAACAGCCATAGTTTTATTGCGATAGGCAAGGACAGCGGGAAGCAATTTCATTGAAATTGAATCTGAATAACCTATTTCTGATAAAGCACTGCGTCCTCTTGCCGTATCATCTGCGCCTGCTGCGGCTGTGAAAGCAGATATCACCAGCTCGCCCGGATTATTCAGGAGATAGCCCGCTACAGCATAGTCATGTGCCATGAAATCCATTTGATATGCTTTGGTAAGATGTAAGGAAATATTGACGGCTAAAAGAAAAGAAATCATACAGACCGCAGTGACTCCGTAAATTAATGTTTTGGCTTCTTTTCCTGACTTTTCCATAATGATTCCTCACTCTACAACCCATTTATAACCAAAGCCCCGCTCTGTAACCAAAAACGCGGGCACGTTAGGAGTATCTTCAATTTTGTTTCGCAAACGGCGCACATAGACAGACAAAGTATTATCATCCACATAATTTCCATTTCCGTCCCATAAGCGGTCTAAAATCATTTCTCTGGTCAGTAAATGATTCGGATTCTGCATAAACAGACATAATAGTTTATATTCAATCAATGTGAGTGTAAGCTGCATATCATCTTTCCACACAAGCCTCTCTGTCGTGTCTACCCTGATTCCATTTGCTTCCAATACAGTATCTGCTTTCGAAAACTGTACAGAGCGGCGCAGTAAGGCTTTTATTCTTGAAAGTAACTCATTGAGCCTAAATGGCTTAGTAATATAGTCATCGCCTCCCATATCAAGACCTCTGACAATACTGATTTCTTCGTCAGACGCAGTTAAGAAAATAATCGGAACGGCAGATTGTTTTCGTATCTCTCGGCAAATATCAAAACCTGTTCCGTCTGGCAGTGTAACATCCAACAAAAGAAGCTCGTATTGTCCTTGCCCAAAGTAAGTCAACGCTTCTTTCACCGTCCTCACAATATCCACTGTGTAGCCATTTATTTCCAAAGTGTATTTTAAGCCGTCAATCAGGCTCAAATCATCTTCCACGTATAAAATATGACTCATATTTTTTGCTCCCGGTACAAGACCTATATTCTGTTTAAGGCAGGTCTAAATTTCGTCATATACTATCTCCATATTCCCACACGCTTCTATCTACCTCCTCATCCAGCCTGTCTATTTGATATTCAATCTCTACTTTCATGCTTGTCAGCAAGTTAGAAAGCAGGCTTCCTCCTTCTGAAACAGGAATTACTTGCATCATATCCTTTTCTTCCGGCCATTGTTCTGGATACCCTATTTTCACCACCATATTTTCCAGTTTTCGAACTGCATTCTGTTTTGTTTCCTCACTCATCCAATCCTGTCTCATAATAATCACTTTATATTAATGAGAATATCTGAGCAATCATCTCCTCCACAGCTTCTTTATCTTCCTAAGAAAAATGTTTTTCCACATAAAGCATACCGAAATCCCATGGAAGCAGCTTCTGAGTCAACGTCATCCAGTTTTTCTCATCTCCCCAGCTTTCCGATCTTCCATCTCTTCATTCGCTATGGCATCTAGCTCTCCAAACCAGTCCCAGTGTGCATCTGTTGCCGCCAGCTCTACCTCATCCAGCACTTCCTTATTTATATACTCATAATAATCGTCCTGATAGCGGAGCCTATCTGCTTGCGTCCAACTACCGCATCCTGTAAACTGCAGTACGGACAGAGCGGTAAGAAACCATATTTATACTTTTTTCTTCATGGAAAAATTTCCTCTTGAAAAATATTTGCAGACTATATTTTGTCGGCATACGCCATTCTGCCAACTTTTATCCTGAGCAGCTTTGCATACTTCATAATCAGTTCGGATTGCTCCTTTTGTGTCTTTATGGAATCAATAATTTCCATCACAATTCTGTTATCCGTATTTCTGCGCTCCAAACGCAGCATATCGCAGAGACTGCGCTCCACATTGTAAATATTATAATTGCCAAACTCTGTCTGGACTTTTTCAATGCCAACCTGAAAATTACTACATGAAAAGTAATGTCTTTCTAGAGGAAACATCATCTTCATTGCACTGCGGTCTGTACGCTCCGTTGCCACCGTCAGGGCTTTCGGCTCCGTTTTAATCATTTTACGATAATAGCATGCACTTTCCATGGATATAACCGCCCTTGGATTGCTTAAGGCTACCTCAATACATTTGTAATCAAACGGTTTTTTATATCCGCCATGCAGCATCCAGTAATATCCATGACATACCCTTTCCAGATAGCCTTCCTTTGTCAAAAGTGCAATTTGCCGATTCGTAAATCCTTCTCTCATAAGTTCCTGCGTGCTGATATACCCCTTGAATCTCCGGTACAAATGCTCCAGTTTATCATAAGTTGCGTCTCTCATCCTCTTTCCTTGCCTCCACCCAAACCCCTCTTTCCTACTTCTATCTGGCTCTGGCACTTACGATGACCGCCGCTACCATCCTCACCATCCAGCAACTCACTGAAGCAGACCGCTATCGGCGGCAGTTTGCCCTGCTCAAAAAGTTGGGGATGGCTCAGATCCCAGAACCAGGTGTCATGGTTGGCGTGAACAGTCCCGGCATCATTGTAGCGATTTCTCTGGGGATTTTCTTTCTGATCTATGCAATCTACATTCTGCTAGCTTATAACAGCTTAAAACGGAGTGTTTTACCGATTTAGATCATAATTCCAGATAATTTTTATATTCCTTAATTTCCTCTGGAACGCCATCTGGTGTATTTTCCAACTTTCGGTACAAAAGCGTAATCCGGCGCAACACCTTTGAATTCACAATATTATATCTTTCCGCCGCCGGTTTATAGAGAGGGTTCACACCAATTTTTTCTCTGACTTCTTTCTTAAAAGGACAATATGTAAACAAGATGGTCCTGGCAACTTTGTTTAACCTTGGGGAACCGGTGCTTTCATAAAGCAGCCATGCCGTATAATCGGCCACAAACATGGTTCTGTAATTATTTCTTGCACGCACAAGCTGCTGTTTAATTTTTTCTTTCGTGTCTGGAGACAGTTCCTTATTATTCCGGTAAAACTGTGCATAATCACAGTATTCACTGGTAAGGGAGGGCTCCGTAACATCATTCCATCTGCCCCCCTGGACGCGCTTGCACATCTCCCACCTAAATTCACCGCCAAGGCGCATGATGCTCTGTCCTAAATCCTCCATATGGAATACTGAGAGCATCATGCGGGACGGTGTAGTACGTTTTTTTCCTTCGATCTCCTGCCACATAATGCTTCTGCTGCCAATATTGGGCATCAGAATAATATCCGGCAAAACCTCCACCTCAATCTGCTCATTGATGCCTCTCTCCTGGTTATAATACCGGGTCTCCCTGTAAAAAGCCTTAAAGTCCTTACTTCTAATATTTTCAATTTCAGCCGTCACTTTTTCTGCCGTGACAAGAGCCGTCTCAAGCGGCTTAAAAAGATTGTGCGAGGAAAATAGGGGGCAGAAAATACTGAGCTGCCCAAATGTAAGCCGGTTTATAACGGGAAACATATTTGTCAATTCATAAATCACCTTGGAGCCATTGTTCTGCATCAACGCCTCCTCCTGACTTTGCGTAAGCCGCCCCATCCGTTTCTGCTCCAGAATATAGTCTCGATAGTCCATGTCCATTTCATTTCGGCTTGGCTCCTTTTTTCCCTGGTAAACAGCCATCAACCATTCATATATGGAATAGACTCCCTTTTCCGGACAAGTGGGCATGTTCTGCGCCAATTCATACAGATAAACTGCATTTTCCATTCCCGCAAGTTCTTCATCCACATAACCAAACTCAAAAAACATGCGAATAAGGGGTGGAAGCGAGCCTGACCTAACGCTAACCTTAAACGCCACTTCATAAACCTTATAAAACAGATCTGCTATTTTGCGCCGAAGCTGGGCCACTTGAGGGGTATTATCATTTTTGCCTGGAAGTTCCTTATAGGCGGCAACATTTTCCCTGAAAGAACTGGCCAGTTCCTCCTCACAACCTGCAAATTTCAAAATTTTGTCCAGTGAACCCGTAAGCTCCGCTGTTATCTTTTCTTTGTCCAATAGTTATTCCTCCTTCAATATCCAGTTTCACTAGCGGGGCATGGCAAAGGCGCACCGCTTCACAATTAGAGTTTAACATATTCTCCATCGTAAAAAAAGAAGTTTCATTTCTGAAACCTCTTTTTAACACTATTTCACCTTATAATTCTTCACACCGTTAAATTTTCCATAATGAACCATTATACTATCAAAGCATTTTAGGATCTGGAATTTTCTATTGGAACAACTCCTTCGTCATCTTCATCCGCTCAGCAATTTTTACGCCAAAAGGACAACGGCTCTCACAGCTATGGCAGGCAATACACGCATCCGCACGGTGTTCCAGTGCAAGGTAATGCTCTTTTACAGCGGCAGGCACCTCCGGCTGCATGAGTGCCAGGTCGTAATACTTGTTAACCATGGCAATATCAATCTCTGCTGGGCAGGGTTTGCAGTGACCACAATAGGTACACTCTCCCTGACTGAAGGTATGGCGAGGAGCCTTTGCCAGAATACTCGCATAGTCCTTATCTTCCGCTGATGCACTCTCATAGGCCACCGCCTGTTCCACATGCTCGGGAGTATCGTATCCCACCATAACAGACGCCACCGCCGGGCGGGTTAGACAGTAGTGAATACATTGTATCGGCGTCAACGCCACGCCAAAAGGCGATCTCTTCTCGTCAAATAAACGCCCGCCGGCGTAGCCCTTCATGACAGTAAGACCGACGTCATTTTGCTCACACAGCTTATAAAGCTCTGCTCTAGCCGGGTCAATGCCCCCTAAGTCATCCTGGTACTCTTCGGCAAAATAGCTATCAATATCCTCCGTGGGAGGAAGAAGATCAAACGCCGGATTGATGCTGAACAAAATCATTTCCACCAGTCCGCTCTCCACCGCCTTCTTTGCCATGGCCGGATTATGGGTACTCATGCCAATGTGACGAATTTTACCGGATTCCTTTAGCTCTTTAACATAAGAAAGAAAAGAACCATTTATAACATTTTCCCAATCCTTCTCCTGATCAACGAAATGAATCATGCCCAGGTCAATATAATCCGTCTGCAAACGCTCTAGCAAATCCTCAAAGGCTGCTCGGCACACCTCCACATCTCGGGTGCGGACATACTGCCCATTCTGCCAGGTGGAGCCAATGTGCCCCTGGATGAACCATCTCTCCCGCCTGCCCGCAAGCGCTTTCCCTATGTTTGTGCGGACATTCGGTTCCGACATCCAACAGTCCAAAATGTTGATCCCAAGCTCATCTGCGCGGTCAATAACAGCTTTGCACTCCTCATAATTGTGACGTTCCATCCATTCTGCGCCAAAGCCAATTTCACTTACCATCAAATTGGTTTTTCCAAGTCTGCGATACTGCATGTTCTCTCTCCTCTCCGCTCTTTCGTTATTCATATCTAATGTTTGCATTATAAGTCAAAATCTCCTCACCTGCAAGCCATGGGATATTATTGATTGTTTTATCTTCTGCCTATGGAAAAAAGAACCCCTCTTTTCCTTTTTGCATTCTATGTGATTTTATCACGGAAGCTGATTTGATTTTCAGGTATACTAACGCCATAAAAACAAAGAATAAGGAGGGCAAAGTCATGTCTGCCATTAATATCAACAAGGGAAATTTCAAGGAAGAAGTCATAAACTCTAACAAACCGGTTCTGTTAGATTTCTGGGCCCCCTGGTGCGGCCCCTGTCGTATGGTCGGTCCTGTTATAGAGGAGATTGCAAAAGAACGCTCTGACATCAAAGTCGGTAAAATCAATGTAGATGAACAGCCGGAACTGGCCAGTCAGTTCAATGTCATGAGCATCCCGACTCTGGTGGTGATGAAAGGCGGCAAAATTGTAAATCAAGCTGCGGGCGCAAGACCCAAGAGCCAGATTCTGGCAATGCTGTGAGGAGACTGGCAATGATTATTTACGGATGAATCAAGGTTTCTAACCCTGCTTCATCCGTAATCTCCACTGTTCCACGCGTCAGTCTGACCATACCTTCGCTCTGAAAATAGCGTAGCATCCGGGTAATGACCTCCCTGTGGGTTCCCAAATGGTTCGCAATCGTTTCATGGGTAATGCTCAGACGGCTGGTACCCTCGATGGACATCTCCCCTAAAAGAAACTCTGCCACACGCTTATCCATGCTTTTCCACATAATCTGCTCCATGAGCCACATGACTTCCGAAAACCGCGAGGCCATGATCTCGTTCGTGTAGTTGGCTACCAAAACGGACTGCTCCATGAGCTTTCTGTAAGTATCTGCGGGAATCATCCACAGCTCCGTGTCCTTTTCCGCTTCTATGGTCACATCAAACTGAATGGAACGTATGACACAGGGGGCAGAAAGCAGGCAGAAATCCCTGTCAAACAGCCGGTAAATGGTAATTTCCCGCCCTTCCTCGGATAAAATAAATGCCCGAAGCTGACCGGCTTTTATGAGCAGCAGACCGGTACAGTCCGTATCACCGTTATGAAGTATCGTCCCTTTTTTCACAGTACGGTTGCTTAAGCTGCCAATGATTGTCTCCTGCTGAGCTGGCGTCAGCTCACCCCATATAGGAAAGTAATCTGAAAATTTCAATGTTTCCCCTCCTGACACATTCACTGTTCTCTTTTATTAACATAAGGGTGGCTGTCAAAGCCTAACATCTGTAGTTTTTTCATAAAGCAACAGCTATTTAACACAGTTTTATCTCAACTTGACTCTGATGTCAATTCATATTATGATTGTAGCAAATACGGATACAAATGCAAGTACGCACATTTAAGTGCCTCAGTTCTACACTGAAAGAACTGGAAGCAGACCAACTAGTTCACCGGAAAGAATACCCGCAAATTCCCCCCAAAGTAGAGTACAACAGAACGCGGCAAATCCCTGATTCCTATTCTAGATGGAATGTGCGAGTGGGGAGATAAAAACAGAATCTTTTAATAAAGTCGAGGTGAAACTAATTTGAAGATCGCTTTAGTAGATGATGAGCAGACATATTTAGACGAGATGGCGAAACTCGTCCATGATTTTTGCACACAGCGCTGCTGCCAGATAGAAACCATTCCCTTCTTAAACGGGGAGGCTTTCCTTGAGGCATTTGAGGACGGCGACTTTTCCGCTGTATTTATGGATATTTACATGGACGGCATGGACGGTGTTGCGGCCGCAATGAAAATGCGGGGTATAGACAGTAGGTGTATACTTGTATTCCTGACCTCCAGTATGGACTTCATGCCGGATGCTTTTTCCTGCCACGCATTTGAATACATCACCAAGCCTTTCTCCCCACAGCGTATCTTTAGGGTCCTTGCGGATATTCTTGAAGTGCTTCCGCCGTTACAAAAATATATGGAGGTGATAAGCGACAGAAAAACTCTCCGGATATTTCTATATGAGATTGTCTCCGTCATCACGGACGCACATTACCTTGACATTACCCTGACCGGCGGGGAAACACTGCATTGCCGCATGACTATACCGGAATTTGTAGAACTCACCGGCGAGGATTCCCGTTTTCTTCCCATCAATAAGGGGATTTTAGTAAATGCAGAATACATCCTTGAGTTTGAAGATAACTGCTGTGTCATGGAAAACGGCGTGAAGTTTCCAATTCGCGTACGTGACCGCCTTAAGATCGAGCAGGCAGCGAGAGATTATCATTTCAAAAAGATAAGAGAAAGTCAGGCACACTTTGCCAAACATACTCTGCCAGAGGTTATCAGAAGGGGGGACTGAACATGGATATGGACAGATGGTTATCGGCACTGCCACAGTTTTTGGTGCTGCTGCCTTCGGGGGCATCCTGCTATTATACAATGAAAAACCAGTTGAAGTATACACTAAGCAGGACAGCCGCACTAGGCACAGCTATCCTGCTTCCATACGCTTTTCTCTGCTCGTGCCTCTGCGCCCTGCTGCGGGTTAATGCAAATATCATCCTCCTGCCGTCCCTCATCATGCTCTTTTTCCCATACCGCTGCACCGTGACGGCAAGCCTGCCAAAGTGCCTTGCCGTCTATGTAGGTGTCTGTGCCGTCCAGATCTTCCCGGCACAGTTTTCCTATGCCTTTGACGCTTTCTTGCACCCAGCATCAGGCGCAGCAAACCTCTCCGTGGAAGCAGCTTTTTTCCGGCTTGGGCTTTCCTGCCTGGTTGCAGCCTCTTTCGCATGGCCTGCCTGCAGTCTTTTTTTCCGGATGATCGACTGTCTGGACTTTCCAAAAATATGGTACTCTACCGTCCTATTGTCCTCTGTCTTTCTAATCTTCAATATAATGGCTGTCCCCTTGTCCTACAGAACACTCCATACAGGGCGTATGTTTTTCCTTTTCCTGCTGCTAGAGGGAGGCATGCTTGCAGTCCTTATCGCAATTTATGTGCTTTTTTACCTGGGCACGTCCGTTATACTAGAACACGCCGAGCTCAAGGAGCATACCCATCTTCTCGAAATGCAGTCCCACCAGTACCGGGCATTGCAGGAGCATATGCGCCAGACTGCACAGCTACGCCATGACTTCCGCCACTCTGTGCGCCTGCTCTCCTCCCTTGCAGAGAAAGGTGATATCGGCAGCATCCAAGCACATCTTACAGGATACGAGGCCAGCCTTGCGGAAAACGCCCCCGCCAACTATTGCGCCAATGTCGCACTGAATGCACTGTTTGGTTATTACTACGAAATGGCTGTTTCTGCAGGCATAGACACAGACTTACATATAGAGCTGCCAAATCCACTGCCTGCCACCGAACTTGACATGGTTTCCCTCTTCGGGAACCTGATGGAAAACGCCATTGACGGATGCAACACTGTGCGCTCAGGCAGACGGTATTTCTGCCTGACCACACAGATCCGTCGTGACAACAGGCTCTACATCGTATCCACCAACAATTTTGACGGCAAGGTGCAAAAAAGGAAAGACGGCTACCGCTCCACAAAGCACAGTGGGAATGGGATCGGGCTTACTGCCATTGTTGCAGTAGCGGAAAAATATAACGGAACGGCACAGGCTTCCAACAGCGATACAGAATTTTTTGTAGATGTGGTGCTGAAAATATGAGGGCAATATTAACTCTTTTGATTACCCACTATTTTCCTCTATTTTTCAAAATTTCTCTGAAATTCAACCATGGATCCCCCGTGTTTTGCTGTGAGCTCCATAACGCGTCCTATGATCACGCCGTTCTGCTCTGCAATGTTTTTTTTAATGTTATGACATATAAGCTGGCTGCAAGGCCGATGGAAAGAATATCAGCAACGGGCTGCGCCCACACAAGCCCGTTTACACCAAGGGCCACTTTCAAAATAAACAGCGCAGGAATATAGATAAGTCCTTGTCTGCTTAGATTGATGATCAATGAGGATACCGCTGCCCCCATAGCTTGCAAGGCATTGGTAAGAACATAAAACACTCCAAACAAGGTACTTGTTGAAAGCAGAATCCTTGCAAATTGAACTGCGTAATCAAACGCACTTTCCTCGGTCAAAAAGGCGCTGACGATTCTGTCTGTAAAGAGATAACAGAAAATCGTCATCGTCAGACCAAGCAAAAATGCAAACCACATAGAAAACCGCATAATCTTCCTGTATCTTTCCCATGTCCTGGCACCCACGCAGTAACCTAATAATGGCTGTATTCCCTGGCCAATGCCCATGGCAATCATGCCTGTGATCATAGTGACTTTCATCGCCACGCCAATTCCAGCAATCGCCATATCGCCGTACCCGGCCATAAGTCCATTCATGATTATCTGTGAAACGCTCATTAAAACCGACGCAAGGGAAGCAGGAATACCAATTACAAGTACGCTGCTGCATATCTTGTCTTTTACCGAAAAATCCTTTATTCGAATACTAAGTGATGATCCTCCTCTCAGGAAGTATGCAATATAATAGCCGGCTGCCGTTACATTTCCAATCACTGTTGCAACAGCGGCTCCCGTAATATTCCAGCCAAAACCCAAAATCATGATCGGGTCAAGAACAACATTCAAAAGGTTTCCGATCACCTGTCCGATCATGGCTTTCGTTGCCTGTCCTTCTGAGCGTAAAATGTTGGAGTAACAGTTTGAAATGAGTACAAATACGCCGCTACATGAAACAATTGTAAGGTAGCTTTTAGCATATTCCCATGTATCCTCACTTGCGCCGATCAATAACAGGATCGAATCCATAAAAAGCAGAAATACGGCACTCATTACAAGCCCCACAATGGCACAGGCCCACATGCAAAATGAACATACTCTTTTTGCATATTCTGCCTTTCCTTCGCCCATAGCCCTTGAGATAACTGATGTCCCGCCGATACCAAAAATTGTTCCTACCGCCATAAACATTAAAAACACAGGGGTAGCTAATGATACGGCTGCGACTTGATATGCGTCATGCGTCTGCCCAATAAAGAAAGTATCTGCAAGATTATAAATCAGCACCATAAGCATGGCAACCATTGCAGGAATAGCATTTTTTATAACAGCCTGTGGAACAGACATCGTGCTGAAAACATCTAAAGATTTCTTATCCTTCATAATATCACCTCATATTTCAATAGTTCGCTTTTAACAGATTGCTTTTAATAGTATGCTTTTAATTTGTGCTGACAAAATCCCGACAGAAAGGCGGGATTTTAATGAATGGAATCTCTAACCTTAACCAAAAGGCTGTTAAAAATACTGCTTTCGGTTTCCGTCAGGCCGGACAGAAGCTTCTTTTCCGTTGCTTCCATACTCTTCCTTGCCTGAAAGCAGCATTCTTCCCCTGCTGATGTAATTCTTACCATTTTAATCCTTTTATCCTCTGAGCATCCAAATCCTTCCACCAGTCCTTTCTGCTCCAACCGAACTACGATTCCCGCCGCGGTAGACTGCGCCACATGAAGAAGCTGTTCCATTTCTTTCAGCGAACATTGGCCTTCCGGCATATCTTTCAGCGCCAACAGTGCACCAACCTGCGCCATCGTTAACCCTTGCGGGCGTAAAATATTATTTGCATTTTTCTCCAGCTCATCGTGTATCTGCTTAATGATAGCTCCGCATGTGTTCTGGTTAATCATCTCTGCACCTCCTCATGCATTTAACAATAGCATGCTTTTATTCTAATGTCAATAACCTGCTTTCATTTTTTCTTGTTTTTTCCCTCTGTAAACGCCATGGTTAAATCCTTTTTCATATCATTCCGACTCTGATGGCGCATCGTAAACATGTGTATAATAATCATGGCTGAGCACAGACTTAGAAAATGTCATTTTATTTCTCACTATACCGGATATCTGATTCACGTAATCTTCCGGAATAACGGCATTTTCATCTGTCGGCGTAAAAATATTCCTGGATGAATTATAATGCCCCAAGTCCGTCTTCCAATCATAATTTCCAAAGAAAACAAGCGGGAGAGCATCTGAGAGCACATCCCTTCCCACATATAGCCTGGAATCCCATTCCACACCAAAGAGATTGCACAATGTCGGAAGTATGTCTACGGAAGAGGCAGGTGTATCGACGATAATTGGCTCCTTATCTTCAAGCGCCCCGCACCAGATCATAGCACGGCTTCTGTCCCGCTCTTCATAGGTGTTCACCGGGTAACCATACAGTTCGGATAAATACGGCATATTTCCCAGGGAGGCATCCGAATCCAGCCCATAGGGAAAATGATCCGGCGCAATACAGATGACTGTATCGTCTGCAATCCCTTTTTCTTCAAGGGTTTTTACAAGATAATCCACTGCCTTTTCAAGCTCAAGGTTCGCCGCTATATAGGCACGCACCGGCTCTGTGTAGGAAAGATTGTTCTTCGCGCACCATTCATCTACGGCATCTTTATTTTCCCTTGACATGTCATTGTTGCCAAAAGTGTATACACTATGACCACTTACCGTCATGTAATAAACATTAAAAGGCTGTTTGTCAATGTACATCGGCAGAGTTTCCTGCATCAATTCCAAATCACTTGCCGGCCATTTAGGGCTGATAAGCTCTTCAAGGCCATTTCCCACTCCCATATATCCCCCACTGTATCCCAGCTTTGTATGCGTCTTGTGCCGATCGTAATAAGTGTAGCTACTGTTGTGGAAAGCCATACCGAAATATCCCTTCTCATTTAAAAGCGCGCCTATATTGGTATGCGTTCCGTTCTGCGTTATCTCCTTAATGGATCTTCCACCGGAAGTCGGAATCAAACCAAATAAAAGCTGATATTCACCTCCGGTTGTTCCGGCAATTGACTGCTGGTAATAATCATTGAAGTTAATTCCATTCGTGGAAAGCCTGTAAAGTGCCGGCGTAAGCTCCGGGTCAATGAGAAAGCCGGAAAATGCTTCCGCACAGATCAAAATCAGATTTTTCCCCGCGAAAGCACCTGTATAGGCATTTTGGCTTGACGGTGTGAGCGTAGAGACATAAGCATCGATATCCGCGCAGTTCCCACCTGCCGCAGCAAGAGCAGCAAAATCAACAGAAGTCACACTCTGACCGTATACAACCGGTGTTACCGGTTCATCCTTCCGTACCGTTTTCTTACTTTTGAAGGAAGTTCTCTCCTTACGTATGATTGCCTCCTGAACGCTAGCAGCCTCCTTTGCCTGTACGGCGTCCTTACCGCCGGATACGGTTTTCTCCTGCCTGTTTACAGAGGAATCATCCGGCGATGTGTTGGCTGTGCCCTGCGCAAGTTCTACCTCCATGCTCTCAAAGACAAGAGCGGACGTTTTGGATGAAGCAAGATTTCGGATATCCAGACACAGCCCCTCCCCCAGCCCAAACTGCATTACTGCCGACTCAAAATTATATTGGTTGGTGTAAATGTCCTTATGCAGACCGCAGCATAAAATAAGGAACAACGCCGCTCCATAACAGGAAGCTCCCCCGGCTAAATATGCCAGAGAAAAACAAACAGCCTGCCCTGTATGCCCCCGCCCAATGCCCTTTTTGGGTAACTGCCCTGTTATCTTTTCTCTTAATACAAACCACAGGATAAGCGGCAGCAAAAAAAGCGCAATATGGCTGATTCCGTCAAAACAAAAAATCAGCCGCCTGATGTCCGCACCAAATCCGCCCAGTGCGTCAGTTGCGGCATTCAATATGGTATTTATGTCATATGCCACCTTAAACTGTCTATATACCAGAAATTCCACAATAAAAATAAGGAATAAAAGCCCCAGATAGAATGGGATCAGAATCTGCACTGCTTTTTTCGGCAGCAGCAAAATAATGCCTGAAGAGGCCAGCCCCGCACAGAGGGAAAATAAAGCCAGGAATACAAACGAACTCCCGGTGTGCAATGTCTCGACTGATAGCTTGAAAACCATCTCCATGTAAAAACTCGAAAGAAACAAAAAGGCCGCCAGCCGTACAGCGCCCTGTGACAAAAAATTTTTAACCTTTGCTGCAGAGAATTTCTTATGTTTCTTCTTTTGTAAATTCATAATACTATGTCATTGCAGGCACTTTGTCCTGCGTCCTCCTTTTGTAAAATCAAATTTTTCCATTTCACATAACCTCATTTTATACTGCTATTTTATATGCCGCAAGCATCATTCTTGCAATATTCCTGCATCATTTTTGCATCATTTTTCATTTCAAGTGTTATTTCTGCGCCAAATACTTTACAATATGTCTTTGCTGCCTCCAGACTGTTTAACATAAACCTGACTATGGTTAAGCAAATACAAGCATTCCTGTAGTAAATGAGACACTTGACTGTCTATGGTAAACAATTCTTGAAATAGAGATTTAAGTTCTACTCTGACAGATGTTTTGTCCAGCAATTCGCTGATGTTGTGAGGCACACAATAATGAGTTTGCGGCGAAACACCCAGAAGTGCCCAAATTTTCCATGCCTGATCATGAAAATGGAGATGTAAATCGGACGCTTCTAAAAGGAGCTTTTTATATTGATTATTGTCGAACACAGACACCAAAGTGTTCCGATAACATTCAGATGCGTGCCATCTAGTTTCTATGGCAAGACCATTTATTTGATTTAACCACTTGCCAAGCTTTTTTCCATCCAGTTCTGTGTCTAACTTTTGATATATCTTTTGCTCCAGCTTATTCCTGTTGCTGGTATTTAGATGATGAATCATATGATTGAGAGATTCGGCTAAGGAAATCGTACTATCATATTTATCTGTTATGAAAACGATATTGCTGAGCTTATTATACCAATCCTTATTAAGTTGTGGTGAATGACGGAATTTCATTAAGTATGGAAGATTTTTATCATCATTGTACCCTGTTATCACCGCCCATAAATCCCCGAGACTTAATTTGATCAATACAGGCTGTTTTTCCTCGATAGACTGCTTTATTCTATCAAATAGGATCGTTTCCTCTGTGGTTTTGTTCATTGATTCATAATGGTAACCGGATGCATATAAAGCTAAGGATAACCGGTCAAGAGCGGTCTCCGAAAATTCGTCTGCTATGTATTGTCTGTCATACGAATTACCAATTTCCTTATCTATCCAAAAATACGCGCAGCCTGTTATCGTAATTAAATATTGATATATTTTAAGGTGGTGCTTATGGAGAAAAGATTCGTTTCCACAACTGCCACATCGGATACAGTTACGTTGGTATTTGCCGCAGAAAAAGGGGGTATCTTCCGTGTAAGCGTTCCGATACAGAAGAATAGAAGAAAGCGCCCCAAAAAATGAATTTCTCTGTGCATTTACAGGGAAAGAGACTATGTTTTCAATACTCTTTGTCATATGAAAACCTCCATTTTGTCGCTGGCTTTTTTATATCGCTTAGAACGGATTAGTTTTAAAACAGCCAATCCATCCAATCCGCATATTTACAGGCTTTCCACACTATTAAATCCCGTTTTAATTTTCATACGGAGTCACCTGGTATACGTAATAATTAATCTGCTTTGACAATGCTTCTGTGAAAAAGCCCTCATTATCAGCGGCTTACAGCATTGTCATACCCCTCTGGAAACAAGGTATACCCCTTTTTTACCCCATTCTTACAATAGCATAATTAAATCAAAATTTCATATTCTTTATATAGATTCTGGCTATATTCCTTATCTTCCCTGATTTGGGATATGTCATCAAATCGGTTATCATCCACCCGCTTCTGAATCAACACCATCTCTTCCCCAACCTTTTTTCCTTTTTCCATATTTTCTTGGTCGCGCATTAACAGTGTCATTACTCATGCCTTCATTCCCTATTTCTTTTTGTTTTCTTTACAGACTTTTTCAGTTTTCTTCTTAATTGTACCACAAAGTAACCAGATCTGCCATTAAAACACATCCTACTACCTGTTTTCTTTGGAAAACACATGATCCAGCTTTTCAAGCTCTTCCTTTTTAAACTCTTCTGTAATATGTACATATAAATCCATAGTCATCTGCAAGGTAGCATGTCCTAAATACTTTTGCAATGTTTTAGGGAGAATTCCTGCCTCAATACACCTTGTAGCAAAAGTATGACGGAAGGTATGTGCAGAAAATACAGGGAATAGCTCAATCTCGTCTCTCTGCAGATTAATCTCTCTTACTATCCTTTTAATGGCATCATTTAAAACCTCTGAGCAAATAGGAGTATTAAATCTGGTCACAAAAAGCAGATTTCTGAATTCATTTGTCTTTACATATTTCCTTGAAAGGATTTCTTTCAAGCGAATCTGCTTTCTTAAGGATTTTTCACATTCTAAATTCATTGGCACTGTCCTAATGCTTGACTCTGTTTTAGGCGGCCCAATATGGAACTCCTTACGATCATCTCCTTCCAATTCCTGATACAAAAGGGTTTTCGTAACAGAAATCATATGATTTTCGAAATCCAGATCGCTTTTTTCTAATGCACATATTTCCCCCGGCCTTAACCCGGAATTAACGGCAACTACAAAAAGGTTATCATAAAACGTACCGCCCGAGCATTCAAAGAAATCCTGTTGCTGCTCTATGCTCAACACTATTCTGTCCTCTGATTTAGCAACAGCCAATCTAATCCCTTTTGCAGGATTCTTGACTGCATAATCATTTTCCATGGCAATATTAAACATATCTAGGATGAGAATACGGACTTTATTCTGTGTTTCACCCTGATATCCCTTCTTATCTAAAGAATTAATCAGACTTTTAACATGAATCTGCCGCACCTCATCCAAGTACATGTCCCCAAGCTCCGGAAGAATAAACGCGTTAAAGATATGCACGTAATGTCGCTTAGTATTTGGGCGTATAACCGGGGATTTATATATTTCCATCCATTCCTTATACCAGCGTTTTACCGTCATCCTTTTTCTTACTGTCTCCTTCTGTGCATTTTCTTTTAGTGCAACCTGTAATTTGTTCCTTATTTCAACTTTACTGGTTCCATAAACAGATTTTCTGTTGCCAAATCTGTCTATGTACCTGGCCTCATATCTTCCATTCTTATTCTGACGTATGCCTTTTCCCAATTCTTTTCCATTAATATCTTTCCCCATTTTATCCTCCTTAAAATATGGAGAAGCCGCAAATTTACTGATTTTGCGGCTTCTACCTTTTTAAATTGCTTCGTGTGCCATTAAATATTTTTCAAATTTAACTCTTTTAATTAATGTCTTTTTACGTCCAACTCTAAGGACGAAATCGCAATCATTTTCATTCATCAGTTCACGAATTCGGTGAATACCAACTCCTGAATATGCTGCCGCCTCTTCAACTGTGATGTTCAATTTTTCCCACATAGGTATCTCCTTCATCGACAAAATCTCCTTTCTTTTATATTATTTTAATCAATGCTTATATCATACTTTTGTGCTATGATCTTTTTCTGTTTGTAAACAGAATATTTCATATTCCCATTGCTCCCTGTTGTCTCAATTAATTCATAGCCAAATCGTTCCAGAATCTCTTTTAGCTTTTCTGTTGAAAAAGATCCTTTTTTTAAAACAATATCCGGGAATAGATCTTTCCGAAACTCATTGCTAATTCTCTCTTTAAAATCAATCAATTCTTTCTTTCCGAAGTCTTTGACCATTTGCAATTCTCTTTTTAATAATTCCTCTCTTTCCTTTAAGTAATCAGAATCTTCAATCAGCAAATCATTTTCGCTTAATCCCAGCCATCCCATTTGTTCTATAATAACCTTTTTCTCATCTTCCCTAGCTAATTTGTGAAATTTACATGCCTTCAAATAGAGCTCCCCTATTTTCTTCACAGCAAATGGATTGAGTGCCAAACAAATATCTCCAAAAACAGAGATATCTTTTGCCCAGTCTGGGAATTGATTCACTTCTAGTGAATGGTGATAGAAAATTATTATTTTCTCATAAATTTCTTTATCTTCATTATCCAAACTAAGTAAGGAAGTCAAAATTTCTGGAATGCACTTTTCCAGTGTCCGTCTCTTTATCTCATTAATTTTATCCACATACTTTTTCCATACTCTTTCCCTGCCTTCAAAATAATCTGCTGTTCTCGGCATAAAATATAAGTTTAGCTTTTCATTGATACTTTCCACTCTCATTCTTCCAAGCATCTGTTTAAAACTGATTTCTGATTCCGTAAAAATTATGATATTCTCCACTTCTGGATCCTTTATTGACACTCCGTTATCAAGAACAGAAGTTGTTATCAAAATTTTAGGAATCAACCGATTAGCAAGAGCAAGCGCTTTTACTACTGGATTATTTTCTGCATCATCCAGATTTTCCGCATTTATCCTGCAAATTTCGTTTTTCTTAACCTCTCCCGTTCCCAACAAATCATTATATAGTTCATCCGCCCACTTTTTATCATCAATAAATATAATGCTTTTTCCATTCGACTTAGCAAGTCTGTAGCAAAGCGTTGTCTGATCCGGTACACAAATGCATTGCAAATAATCATAGCTAGAATTTAAGGAAGAAACTGGCTTCAGAATTTCTGTATATTTTTTATTTGATATGTCGTGAATTATTCCACGTTCCAGATATTTATTTACCCAATAATCCTGACATGCCCTTAACTCTTTTTGTATTATTGATTCGACACAATCAATTGTTGCAGAAATAAAAATTATTTGCTTCTCTATTCCGGCTAACATTATTGCCCGAAAAAGTGGAAATGTTCCCATCCCATTAAAATCGGAATCTTGGTAAAAGTAGTGTACTTCATCTAGGCATATAACTTCGTACCCTTGGAAAAAACCTAACAGTGATTTACTTTTTTGTACTATATAAGCCAATTCCTGATAAGTCATCACGTCCACTGATTCTTGAACCTCTTCATAATTATCAAATATTATCGTTATTTCATAAAAATACTGTTTTCGAAGTAACCGACGATTGCATACAATCAGGAGCTTCTTACCATGTCTGAAACGTTTACCTCCTCTCATCTGCAAGTATGGCAAGAGCTTCTTCAAAATAAATGTGGTTTTACCGGACCCAGTCGGTGCATCAAGAATAATTTTTCTGTGTCCCCATTCCTTAAAGCTATCCCCTATTATTTCGGATATAAAATTTTTTTTCATTTCTTTATTCATACCTCTTTGCCTGTGGAAACAATTAAAATTGAGCATCATTAATATGGTAAACAACAGTTCTCTCTCTAACTTTTAGATACCAGACTCTCTCATTTACCCGAATAAACTTCCCCGGTGCAAGCACTCAAACGCTACAAGGACGTTTGCCTCCTGCTTCGCAGGAGCGGGGTATTAGCCCCAACCTCGCTACGCTCGGTGCTAGTTTGTACGCCCCAAGGGGCGGGGAATGTACCCACTCTCATTCAAAATAATCAAATCTTTTTCCGGCACTGCCGAAAGAAATTTAATACTCGGCAATGCCGGTTATCCTCTTTTTTCTCCTTTCTCTTGACTTCACGCGCGTGTTTCTATAAACTATGATACAGCGAAAAGAAATCTCTGTCAGTGGAAGCTTTTAGCGGCGAAAATTTTCTACTTGACATAATTCAAAAAGGAGATACAATAAAATTTTATGGAATTTTCAAAAGCTGATTCTACATTTGAAAAAGATTTTAATCTACTTCAACTATTTTATTGTTTTTACTGCAAAAGCCCTTCCAAAGATAAATACAACTCTTCAAAATTACGCAAAATTATATGTAAAACCGAAGCTTATTGCATATCGTCAAAAACCTTTGACCAAAACATAAATGAGCTAAATGAAAAAATCAGATCTGGTAATGCATATTTTTCAAACCCAGCATTCCAATCCCCAAATTTTCTGTCATCAACTTCATCTTCCCATTCCCAAATTTTTTATCGCCGTCTCCCCTTTTGTCTAAATCTCACTGGACAAGAATATAAGGAACAAAAAGAATCAGAAACGCTTCAAAAAAGCAGAGAAAAACTTTATAATATATTTTTTAAACAGGCTTCCCTACCACCTACTTTTCAAAGCTATATTTTTGAGATACGCAATTTTTATATGCCTCCTTTCTTTACACCTTTATTTGTAGGAATAGTTGGTTCTCTAAAGAAAGAGAAAACTTCTTGGGAATCATTCAGGAAAAATGCATTAGAAATTTCTGAAATTTTTTATAGCGAAAATCACCCAGAAATCAATGAGTTTATACCTGAAGCAAAGGACATGAGAGTTTCTTTATATAATTTCTGGTTGGAACTGCATTTTCCTGATGAACTATTTAATTTAATCGAAAAATACGAAGAGATAATCAAAACTAACAATGATCCTTTACTGTCACATAACCTAACTGTATTTATGAGTAAATTCCAACAGTTAAATTTTCTAACTCGTACTGGGCAAAAAAAATTTCTTCTGTATATGGATGATTTATTACAACAGTATCTCAATACTCCGCTAATAGATCCTGATACTTGTTCTCTCAGAGATATTGACTTATCCCGAGAGTTTTTTAACTCATTAGTTGCAATTCAATCTTCTGAACAAGAATATCTGCATCTATATTCAAAAATTCATAATTCTATAACTCAAAAATAACATAATATTATCTTACTTGATGGGGCTGAAAATTTTTTCAGCCCATCTCCTATATTGCAACATTATTTAGTATTTTTATATTAAACTTTATTCTTCCCCGCCACTCTGTTCCAGAGCTGCAATCGCCACGGTAAGGACTCCAATCACCACTGCCTTAATAATTGTCTCCAT
>ERZ808044.560-NODE-560-length-37095-cov-7.890594_pt1 | contig 37095 bp, 31 predicted proteins | sample MGYA00380195_ERZ808044 | MGnify/ENA primary metagenome ERZ808044 (study PRJEB31490, sample SAMN06133423) | mouse gut metagenome | isolation source: Z7_2 | host: mice | place: China: Chengdu | collected 2015-05 ...
AGATTTAGAGTGAAAAATGCTTATGAAAACAAGTTTTCAACGCTTTTTTCGCTCTAAATCTTCGCATGGCTGAACTGCTACCATAATTTACGATTTTAAAGTTTCAGGAAATACCACCCGTATTTCCGTTCCTTTTGAAATCTGGCTATCCAGAAAAAGCTTTGCCCCATGCTGGGCTACAATATGTTTTACAATGGCAAGTCCCAGGCCAGTGCCTCCGGTTGCCTTGGAACGGCTTTTATCTACCCGGTAAAACCGCTCAAATATCCGTTCCTGGTGTTCGCCCGGAATGCCGATGCCCGTATCTTTTACAGAAAGGAAAGGGGCACCGTTTTCTGTTCCTGTGGTAACCGTTACCGTCCCCCCCTGGTTATTGTAGCGGATAGCATTGTCACAAAGATTATAAAGCAGTTCCTCCAAAAGCTGCCTGTCACCGGAAACCACTGTGGTTCTTCCCCGGACCTCCATGGTCACATTCAGCTTCCGGGCATTCATACTCAGCATATCCACACATTCCTCTGCCAGCTGAAACAAATCCACATCCCGATATTCCATCTGGCGTTTTCCATCATCCAGCTGGGAAAGCTGGATGATATCATTAATCAGAGACAAAAGCCTCTCCGCATTTTTATGAATCTCCCCGGCAAACCGTTCCGTATTCTCTTTTCCGGCCATCCCGTGTTCCATCAGCTCCGCATAACCAGATATGGCAGTCAGCGGTGTCTTTAACTCATGTGACACATTGGCAGTGAATTCCTGACGCATCTGTGCGCTCTTTAAAATATCCTCGTGCTGCTGCCGGATTTTAGCCGCAAAGGGCGCCAGCTCACGGTATGCCGCCTCCTGTCCCGGCTCGGATAAATTTTCCGCCATCCGCTCTATGGGCTCCACAATGCTTTTCGTAAAGTAGTGGGCCAGAAAAATGCTCAGCAAAAAAAGGACGAAGAAGACTCCGGCCACCGTTGGCAGCAAATTCCATAACACAGCAAAAAAGCTGTCTGCCTCTCTGGAAATTCTCAGCACGATCCCGTTTTTAAGCTTCACCGCATAATAAAACAAATTTTTATCCAGGGTCTCCGAACGTCTGGTGCCGCTCCCTTCTCCGGTCTCAAAGGCCCTCCGTACCTCCGGCCTGTCCTCGTGGTTGGACATGGCTGCCGCATCCGCATTACTGTCAAAAATTACAGAACCATCCTCTCCCACTACTGTTATCCGAAGACTTTCCCCGTTCAAATCATAGGTATCCGGATGGACGTCCGCGATATGGTCAAACACATGCATATTCTTAAGAACCCAGGCATCTGCTTTCAGATCCCCCACAATCTGTTCCTGAAACAGGCCATAAAAGACAAACAGTGCAAACAGCAGTGTCAGTACAATAGCCAGAGCCGACGTCGCAAGAAGCTCAATGTGTATCTTTCGTTTCATTCTGTCCTCCGCCTACTCTATCATGTATCCCACGTTCCGCACAGTCCGGATCATGGCTCCCGCGTCCCCCAGTTTCTGTCTCAGCGTCCGGATATGCATATCCAGGGTTCTGGATTCTCCCTCGAAATCAATCCCCCAGACCCGCTCCAGAATCACTTCTCTGGTCACAACGATCCCGGCGTTATAAAGCAGCAGTTTCAGCAGTTCATATTCTTTAAAAGTCAGGCTGCAGGGGATGTCCTTCACATATACCATACGTTTCTCATTATCCAGAAAAATATCCCCCAGGCTCAGGAATTTCTCTTCCTCCACTGTGCGCCGCAGAACGGCCCGCACCCGGGCAATCAGTTCCATAACGCCAAAGGGTTTCGTGAGATAATCATCGGCTCCCATATCCAACCCCTTTACCTTATCGATCTCAGAGGTTTTCGCTGTCACCAGTATAATAGGCAGCTTCTTTGTTTCCGGACGTTTTCTGAGCTTCCCTACGATTTCCAGACCATCCTCGTCCGGCAGCATCACATCCAGGAGGACCAGATCCGGCTGTCTGGACTCCAGTTTCTTATAAAAATCTCCGGCACATTCAAATCCTTCCACCTGATAGCTGCTGTTTTTCAGAGCAAACATCTCAATTTCCAGTATGTTTTTATCATCTTCCACCACATAAATCAATGACATTTGAGTTCCTCCTGCCTGGACTTTTACTCAGCCTTCACATGCACAGTATATCAGTATTTTTCTTAAGTTGGAAGAGTGTATTTCCTCCGATAGCTCTCCACCATCGCATGGAATCTGGGATCATTGTCACGCTTTAAATTTTTAAGATATCCATGAGCATCAAAGCCGTCCCTGTCAATCTCAATGACGCTGATGGCAATATTGGAACAATGATCTGCCACACGTTCCAGGTTGGCGGAAATGTCTGAAAGCACAAATCCCTGCTCGATGGTACACTTTCCCTTTTGGAGGCGCCTGATATGATTTGCCTTCACATAAGTATTGATATCATCAATCACTTCCTCCAGCGGCTCCACCAGAGACGCCTGCTGTACATCGTTACTTTCAAATGCAGCGAGAGAAAGATCAAGAATTTCCCTTACAGCCGCCAAAAATACATCCAGTTCCTTCCTGGCCTTTTTAGAAAATTCCATTTTCTTTTCTTCAAGTTCCCTGGCAGCGTCCAAAAGATTCATACCATGGTCAGAAATCCGCTCAAAATCTCCGATACAATGCAAAAGAAGGGAGACCGTAAAGCTGTCGTTTTTCGATAAATTCTGACTGCCCAGTTTCACCATATAGGTTCCCAGCTTATCCTCATATTTGTCCACAAGATTTTCCAGGAACTCTACCTGATCTGCTTTTTCCTGATCATAACGCTCCAACAGCTCAGCAGACATGAGAATACATTTCTTTGCCAGCCTGGCCATGCGGATCGTCATGTGCCTGCATTGCTCCACCGCATAGCCTGGTGTCTCCAGAAAACGTTCGTCCAAAAGGCGGAACTCTGTGGAAGCGGCCTCTGCATCTTTTGTCTCCCTGATTTCCGCCATATCCGGAATTGTAAGACATGCCAGTTTCACAAGCCCGTTGGAAAATGGTAAAAGCACCAGCGTGGCTGCCACATTGAAAGTGCTGTGCACCACTGCAATTCCCATGGCATTGGCCGGGTTATTTAGAAATTCAAAATGAACAAATCCATTTACCGTATAAAACACCAGCATAAACACGAATGTTCCAATGACATTAAAATACAGATGTACCAGAGCTGCCCGTCTGGCATTTTTGCTGGCGCCGATGCCGGAAAGCAGGGCCGTGGCACAGGTACCGATATTCTGCCCCATGATAATGGGAATCGCAGTTCCAAAATTGACTGCTCCGGTGGCACAGAGCGCCTGCAAAATACCAACAGATGCCGACGAGCTCTGAATGACTGCGGTCAAAACAGCCCCGGCCAGCATTCCCAGAAACGGATTAGAAAACATGGTGAGAATTCCCCTGAATTCCGGCACGTCAGCTAAAGGCTTCACCGCTCCGCTCATGGTCTCCATTCCAAACATCAGAATCGCAAAACCCACCATGATGGTCCCCAGATCCTTCTTCTTCTCCTTTTTGGAAAACATGATGAAAATAACGCCAATCATGGCCAGAACCGGAGAAAATGAAGATGGTTTAAAAAGCTGTACAAAGAAACTGCCGCTTTCAATTCCCGTCATGCTGAGGAGCCATGAGGTTACCGTGGTTCCTATATTGGCACCCATGATAATTCCCACAGCCTGAGTTAATTTCATAATTCCGGAATTTACAAATCCCACCACCATGACAGTCGTGGCCGACGAAGACTGAATCACCGCGGTCACGCAGGTTCCCAGGAGTACCGCCTTAATTGGACTGGATGTAAGCTTCTCCAGAATTTTTTCCAGGCGGCCTCCGGATAATTTTTCCAGACCCTGTCCCATGGTATCCATTCCATAAAGAAACAGAGCCAATCCTCCAAACATGGTAAGCAAACCAAAAAAATCCATATGTTCCTCCGTAAAATTTTGATTTATATTAAAAATATTGAGATACCAGAATCAAAAGATCATGTAATACCTTTTAACTCCCACATCATATCATCAGTATGTAAAATGTCCGCCGCCTGTATGTAAAATCTATGTAAATTTTCAGGGATTATACGAGACCGGCCGTAAAAAAGTCCAATCAGAAAAAGCAAAGCCGCCATCCGGCCTTATTTAGGTCAGATGGCGGCTTTCATGCTGAACCGCTGCCTGAGTATCATTATAACAACAGACGCTCCACGTCCAAAAGGCCCCACCCCTGTTGATTTTTAGGGAGGCCAATATCCCGGGACGTCTCCATAAGCTTTAATTTTACATCCCTGTTGCTCATCTGGGGATATTTTTCCAAAAGAAGGGCAATGGCTCCTGAAACAATGGGCGTACTCATGGAGGTTCCACTTTTTATGGTGTAACGGTCCGGACGGTTAGAGCAGCTTACCACACTGCATCCCGGTGCCACCACATCGGGTTTGCACACACAGGCTGCCGTAGGGCCCCGTCCGGAATAGTCTACCATACGGTTGCCTCCCACCAGCACCTCTGTGCTGTCATCAGAGCAGCCCACAGTAATTACTTTCCGGCTGATTCCCGGTGTTGTAATGCTCATCCGCCTTGGGCCATTGTTCCCGGCCGCCACCACAACAACAAGGCCTGCATCCCAGGCCTGATTAACCCCCTTTACCAGCGCTGAGTTCTCACTCATTCCCCGTTTTCCGAAAGAACCCACTGAAATATTTACAATTCGGATTCCCAGCGTATCCTTTCTATCTATGATCCAGGAAATGCCTGCCAGAACATCCTTCGCATATCCATTCCCTTTCCGGTCCAGAACTTTTACTGCTATCAGATTGCATCCGGGCGCCATGCCCTGATATCGCCCATCTGAAAAGGCGCCGCTGCCGCCTATGATGCCGCAGATGTGGCTTCCGTGACCACAGTCGTCATATGGTCCCGCCTTCCTGTTCACCATATCAGCAAATCCAATGACGCGGTCCTCAAAATCCCGGTGCAGAAATACGCCTGTATCCAGGACCGCCACTCCCACGCCCTTTCCTGTAAGCCCCATGGTAAATGCATCCCTGCAATGAATCTGCTTCTTTACATGATTCACATGACTTTCCTGATTGCCTTTTACCATAGGATATTCTGCACCTTCCATTTTGGGAATGTGTCCCTATCCGGTCATTTTCTCCAGAAATGGAAAATCTTAAGAAAATCTTCATAATTCATTCAAAGAATATACAATCATTTTCTGAAACAACATGATATACTTTAAACATAAAAATTGCACGATACAAATGAATCCTTTATCCTAAAACCTTTTTGAAATCGAAATCCTAAATGATGAATCCCTGTACAATATGTGCAGGGTTTTTTCATTTCACAGATTACGCTTTATTCTGCCTTACATTTTTCATAATATCGCAAAAATCAAATGTGGCAAAATAGTCGTCAGGCGTTTCCGCACGACGAATCATCTGTACGTTCCCGTCTTCCTTAAGAAGCAGCTCCGCGCTCTTTAACTTTCCATTATAATTATACCCCATGGAAAATCCATGAGCTCCTGCATCGTGAATAACCAGAAGATCTCCCATATTGATCTTCGGAAGCATTCTGTCTATGGCAAATTTATCGTTGTTCTCACAGAGAGACCCTACTACATCGTATTTGCAGTCGCAAGGTGCATTTTCCTTTCCCATTACAGTAATATGATGATATGCTCCATACATGGCCGGACGCATCAGGTTTACCGCGCAGGCATCCACACCGATATATTCCTTATATGTGTGCTTTTCATGAATAGCCTTTGTCACCAGTACACCATAGGGAGCCAGCATAAACCGTCCAAGCTCTGCAAACAGAGCCACATCACCCATTCCCGCCGGAACCAGAATCTCTTCGTAAGCCTTTCTCACACCCTCGCCAATGCTCTTAATGTCATTGGGCTCCTGCTCCGGGCGGTAGGGTATGCCAATTCCTCCGGAAAGATTGATAAATTTAATCTCTGCCCCGGTTTCCTGTTTAAGGCTTACGGCCAGTTCAAAGAGAACCCTGGCCAGAGTCGGATAGTACTCATTGGTCACCGTATTGCTGGCTAAAAACGCATGGATGCCAAAATTTTTCGCCCCCCTGGCCTTTAAGATTTTATAGGCCTCGGCGATCTGCTCTCTTGTCATACCATATTTAGCCTCTCCGGGATTATCCATGATATCCGTTGTGATCTTGAATAGCCCGCCCGGATTAAAGCGGCAGCAGATGGTTTCCGGAATCTTTCCAAGGATCTGTTCCACGCACTCAATATGAGTGAAATCATCCAGGTTTATGATGGCCCCCAGTTCGTTCGCAAGCTTAAATTCCTCCGGCGGGGTATCATTGGAGGAAAACATGATTTCATGTCCGGTAAACCCACAGGCTTTTGACATTAAAAGCTCTGTCTCGGAAGAACAGTCCGTTCCGCATCCCATCTCCTTTAATATTTTCAGAATGAACGGATTGGGGGTTGCCTTCACGGCAAAGTATTCTTTAAATCCCCTGTTCCACGCAAATGCCTCTTTTAACGCCTTCGCATTCTCGCGGATGCCCTTTTCATCATACAGATAAAACGGCGTGGGATATTCCCCCGCAATTGCCTCCAGCTGTGTCTTGGTTACGAACGTTTTCTTCTCCATGTACGTCTTCTCCTTTATCAGTCTACTGTAACAACACGCATAATGTTGGTATCTGTTGCCGGATCATGTCTTCTGGAATGGCTCAGCACCCCTGCTGTGACCACTGCCAGGTCACCCTCCTCAACAATTCCCTTCTCTTTTAATAAATCAATAGAATTCATAATCAGGGTATCCGTGGACTCCGCCCTTTTCGCCTGATACGGCTTTACTCCCCAGTATAACTGCATTCTCCGCACTGTCGTGATACTGGGGGACATTCCTATCAGCATGGTCCTGGGATGCCATTTGGAAAGCATTCTGGCCGTATATCCGCTGATACTGGGGGCAATGATCACCCTGGCCCCCAGAGCCCGGGCCGTGGAGACGGAGGAATAGCACACGGCATTGGAAATACTGTGGCTGTTGTCATCAGATACTTTCCTCCTCTTATAAAATATGTCGTCTAAGTGGGATTCTGTCTCTTCCACAATATGAGCCATCATCTTCAGGGCCTCCACCGGATATTTTCCGTTGGCTGTTTCGCCGGAGAGCATAACCACATCCGTTCCCTCGTAAACGGCGTTGGCCACATCTGTAACTTCCGCACGGGTCGGCCTGGGGTTCCGAATCATGGAATCCAGCATCTGGGTTGCTGTGATTACCGGCTTACATGCTTCACTGCATTTTTCAATCATTGTCTTCTGAAGATAAGGAAGTCTTTCCGGAGAAATCTCCACCCCCAGATCACCCCTTGCCACCATAATCCCATCACTGGCCTCAATAATGGCATCCAGATTCTCCAGACCCTCCGCATTTTCAATTTTCGCAATGATTCCCATATCGGAATCACCGGATTTTAAGATTTCCCGTATTTCCTCAATGGCCTCCGGGGAACGGACAAAAGATGCCGCAATAAAATCAAACCCCATCTCCATTCCAAACCGGATATCTTCCCTGTCCTTATCGGTCAGCGCCGGAAGTTTAATTTTCACACCGGGCACATTAACGCCCTTTCTCTCCCCAAGCTCACCGCCATTAACAACTTGGCATATAATCCTGGGGCCGGACACACTTTTTACATGAAGTTCAATGAGGCCATCATCAATGAGAATCCGGTTTCCTTCTTTCACATCCGCTGTCAGTCCGCTGTAATTGATATGGACCATAGACTCATCACCGTCTGTTTCCTCTGTGGTCAGGATAAATTCCTGCCCCTCCCTTAAAATTACTTTGTTTCCACCCTTCAAAACTCCTGTGCGGATTTCCGGTCCCTTTGTATCTAAAAGTGCCGCAACGGGAATTCCTGCCTCGTCAGCCACTTCCCTTAACTGTAAATATCTTTTTTTATGCTCCTCATGACTTCCATGGGAAAAGTTAAATCTGGCCACATCCATTCCATTTAAAACCAGCTGTTTCATTATATCCCGGTTGTCACTGTTGGGGCCCATGGTACAGATGATCTTTGTTTTTTTCAATTCAATCTCCTCCTATTCACTGCGCTTTGCCTGTCGGGGATCCATTCCGCCTTTCGTCACATGCTGATGTGTATACAGATGATCCTGACAATATTCATAATCACCCTCACATTTTGAGCAGTAGCGGAAAACCAGATCGGGGGCATCCACATCTGTCCGTCCACAGACGGCACAGCGGTGACGCCCATTGGCTTTCGCTGCTTTCACGGCCTGGTTTACCTGGGCTTTAAACTGCTGTTTCCGCCTTATTTCCTTCGGATTAAATTTCCCTCCCCTTGACATGGCAAAATAAAGAATGAAATTCAGTAAAGACATGGCAATGGCAATTCTGGCAGCCGCACCGCCGAAAATAAGCCCATAAACAAAGTATGCCCCGTCAAACAGCGCCAGCCATTTCGCTTTCACAGGAATGACAAAAAAAAGCAAAAATTTTGCTTCCGGAAATGTGGCGGCAAAGGCAAAAAACAAGGAAAAATTCAGATAATCAGCGGTCAGGGGATAAACCATGCCAAACAACAGATAAATCACCAGCGCTGCCAGCACATGGCCCAGAATACCCATAAAAAAGTACAGGTTAAACCGAAATGAGCCCCAGACGTATTCCAGATTTCTCCCAAGATTAAAATAGCAGTAAATCACCAGGACATTGATAAAAGGATCCCCGGAGGACGGCCACATCAAAAATGTGATCACTCTCCAGATTTGTCCATGAAGAATGGCACTGGCATCCAGCATCAGATATTGGATATAAACCTGTGGTGCAAACATTTGAATCATCATACCTGCCGCATACAGAATCACAATATAATACATCAGGTTGGGGATCGCATATTTCCCAAATTTTCGTTCCAGCTTACTTAAAATATTCATTCCAATTCCTTTCCAATACTTCTATGGACGCTATTATAATTCCCACATATTCCATTTGTCAAACCCTTTGGAATTCTTTTCCACATGCACCAGAAAATTTACGCACTTTTTACAGAATTTCAACCATTTTTGGCAAAGGAATCCCCATACTGTCGATTGTATTTGCAAAGGAATTATGATATAATGTCGCCAGACATTATATCAGCGCCGATTCGCGTTCGTCCGGAGGACGGACAAATGCCTTAACGAATCGTGCACATCCGGCGGAGCATAGCATGTCGAAGACATGATATAATGTCGCCAGATATGATTGATATCCGTGCATTCCGGATTCTGTTCCCGGAACAGAATTCCATATGCTGAGTTCCGTTTACGGAACTCTTTTTTACTATTTTGTTTTGAACTTAAATATAATGATACTGTCACCCTACAAAGGAGGTAAGAGGATTTTCCCCGCTCGTATGAATCATTGTTATCGGCTTGGAATCGACATCGGTTCCACCACTGTCAAAATTGCTGTCATAGATGATGACAACCAAATATTATTCGCGGATTATGAGCGGCATTACGCCAATATCCAAGAAACCCTGACCTCACTTCTTAAAAAGTGCAGGAAACTCCTTGGAGAAATCTCACTCCGTCCAAGTATTACCGGTTCCGGTGGCCTGACGCTTTCCGGACACTTACATATTCCTTTTGTACAGGAGGTGGTGGCCGTAGCCACCGCCCTTCAGGATTACGCCCCGCAGACCGATGTGGCCATTGAGCTGGGCGGAGAAGATGCAAAAATCATATACTTTACAGGCGGTATTGACCAGCGCATGAACGGTATCTGTGCTGGAGGTACCGGCTCTTTCATTGACCAGATGGCATCTCTTTTGCAGACCGATGCGACAGGACTCAATGAATATGCAAAAAATTATAAAGCAATCTATCCCATTGCGGCCCGCTGCGGTGTTTTTGCAAAATCCGATATCCAGCCCTTAATTAACGAGGGAGCCACAAGGGAAGACCTGGCTGCTTCTATTTTTCAGGCAGTAGTCAACCAGACCATCAGTGGTCTGGCCTGCGGAAAGCCCATACGTGGCAACGTCGCATTTTTAGGGGGCCCCCTTCATTTCCTGTCGGAGTTAAAGAATGCCTTCATCCGCACTTTAAACCTTACAGGAGAGCAGATCATTGCCCCTGACCATTCCCACCTGTTTGCCGCCGTGGGTTCTGCCATGAACTCCCCAAGAGAGCCTGTACTTTCTCTGGACAAATTGATTTCCGATCTTTCCGGCGGCATTCGTATGGAATTTGAAGTAAAGCGAATGGAGCCTCTGTTTAAAGACAGGGAAGATTATCAGGAATTCTCTGACCGCCACAACCTCCATAAGGTAAAGCGGGGCGACCTGGCTTCCTATGAGGGGAACTGCTTTTTAGGCATTGACGCCGGATCCACCACAACAAAAATCGCCCTGGTGGGTGAGGACGGATCCCTGCTCTACAATTTTTACAGTAATAACAACGGAAGCCCTCTGGCAACTGCTATTTCTTCCATTAAGGAAATTAAATCCCTGCTGCCAGAAACAGCTAAAATCGCCTATTCCTGCTCTACCGGCTATGGCGAGGCCCTTTTAAAGGCCGCCTTCATGCTGGATGAGGGGGAGGTGGAAACCATTTCCCACTATTATGCCGCCGCCTTCTTCGATCCGGAGGTGGACTGTATTCTGGATATCGGCGGACAGGATATGAAGTGCATCCGCATTAAGGACAAAACCGTTGACAGCGTTCAGCTGAATGAAGCCTGTTCCTCTGGCTGCGGTTCCTTCATCGAAACCTTTGCAAAGTCCTTAAATTACAGTGTTCAGGACTTTGCCAGAGAAGCTTTGTATGCCAGAAATCCCATCGACCTTGGAACCCGGTGTACGGTATTTATGAATTCCAACGTAAAACAGGCTCAGAAAGAGGGTGCATCTGTATCTGACATCTCTGCCGGTCTGGCCTATTCCGTCATTAAAAATGCGCTGTTTAAGGTAATCAAAATCACCACGGCCTCTGATCTGGGGAAAAATGTGGTGGTGCAGGGCGGTACCTTCTATAATGACGCCGTATTGAGAAGCTTTGAAAAAATTGCCAACTGTGAGGCTATCCGTCCCGACATTGCAGGAATCATGGGTGCCTTTGGTGCTGCCTTAATCGCCAGAGAGCGCTACCTGCACCGCCCGAAGCAAAGTACTATGCTGCCCCTGGATAAAATCATAAGTCTTTCCTACACCACCACCATGAGCCGGTGCCGTGGCTGTGTAAACCATTGCGTACTCACCATTAACCGTTTTGAGGGCGGACGTCAGTATATTTCCGGAAACCGCTGTGAACGCGGTCTTGGAATCGAAAAAGCAAAACGTGATATTCCGAACCTTTACAATTATAAATATCACCGGCTGTTTGACTATGACCCCCTGCCGGCTGACCAGGCCCCAAGAGGAACCGTCGGCATTCCCCGTGTTCTCAATATGTATGAGAATTTCCCATATTGGGCCACCTTTTTTAAGGAGCTGGGATTCCGGGTTGTATTGTCCCCCCAGTCCAACCGTCAGGTATACGAACTGGGTATTGAAACTATCCCCAGCGAGTCCGAATGCTATCCCGCAAAACTGGCTCACGGCCATATTTCCTGGCTCATTAAGAAAAACATTCCTTTTATCTTCTATCCCTGTATTCCATACGAAAGGAAAGAAGTACCGGGAGCCGGAAACCATTATAATTGTCCCATGGTAACCTCTTATTCCGAGAATATCAAAAACAATATGGAGGAACTCAGGGAAAACAACATTCGCTTCATGAACCCGTTTATGGCCTTTACAAGTGAACCTGTTCTCTCCAGACAGCTTGCCCATGAATTTAAAAAAGAATTTAATATTCCGGAACATGAAACAAGAGCTGCTGCCAAAAAGGCCTGGGAAGAGCAGGAAAGCGCCCGCCGGGATGTGGAAAAGAAGGGAGAAGAAGTCATTTCCTATTTGAAGGAAACCGGGAAACGCGGCATCGTTCTGGCCGGAAGGCCTTACCACATCGATCCGGAAATTAACCATGGAATTCCGGACTTAATTACATCCTATGGATTTGCCGTTTTAACAGAAGACTCTGTTTCCCATCTTGCCAGTGTGGAACGGCCCCTGATTGTGACGGATCAGTGGATGTACCATTCCCGTCTCTACGCCGCCGCATCCTACGTAAAAACTCAGGATAATCTGGATTTGATTCAGCTAAACTCCTTTGGCTGCGGACTGGATGCAGTAACCACGGACCAGGTAAACGATATTCTGACCGGTTCGGGAAAGATTTATACCGTATTAAAAATCGATGAAGTAAATAACCTGGGAGCTGCCAGAATTCGTATCCGTTCTCTGATTTCTGCCCTGCGGGTCAGAGAGGAACGCCGCTATACAAGGACCATTGTCTCCAGCTCCTATAACCGTGTGGTGTTTACCAAAGAAATGCGGGAGACCTATACGCTTCTCTGCCCCCAGATGTCGCCCATCCACTTTGATCTGCTGGAACCGGCCATCCGCAGCTTTGGCTATAATCTGGTAATCCTCCAGAACGATGACAAAGCTGCTGTGGACACAGGACTTAAATTCGTAAACAACGATGCCTGCTACCCGTCCTTAATTGTGATCGGGCAGATCATGGATGCTCTGCTTTCAGGAAAGTATGACCTGGATCATACAGCCATAATCATGACCCAGACCGGCGGCGGCTGCCGTGCATCCAACTATATTGGATTTATCCGCAGAGCCCTGGAAAAGGCCGGGATGCCCCAGATCCCCGTTATCTCCATCAATGCCAACGGAATGGAAACCAACCCCGGCTTTAAATATTCGCCGCAGATGCTCACCAAGGCCCTGCAGGCCATTGTCTACGGCGATGTATTCATGCGGGTATTATATGCCACAAGGCCTTACGAAAAGGTCCCGGGCTCTGCCAATGCACTCCACGAAAAATGGAAAGGCATCTGCATTCAGGCCCTCTCCAGGCCTGACCCGGGTATGATGAATTTTGTGCGGAATGTAAAGGGAATTATCCGGGATTTTGACAATCTGGAACGAGTCACTGTCAGAAAGCCCAGGGTTGGCATTGTAGGTGAAATCCTTGTAAAATTCTCTCCTACTGCCAATAACCATATTGTAGATCTTTTGGAATCAGAAGGAGCCGAGGCTGTGGTGCCCGATCTTATGGACTTCCTCCTGTACTGCTTCTACAACAGCAATTTCCGGGCAGATAACCTGGGCACAAAGCGTTCCACCGCTTACCTCTGCAACATGGCCATTTCCCTGTTGGAGTATTTCCGGAAATCTGCACGAATGGAATTTGAAAAGAGCCGTCATTTTACTCCGCCGGCAAAAATAAAAAAGCTGGCTGTGATGGCCAACGAATTTGTTTCCATTGGCAATCAGACCGGTGAAGGATGGTTTCTGACGGGAGAAATGCTGGAGCTGATTCACAGCGGCGTCAATAACATCGTATGTGTGCAGCCCTTCGGCTGCCTTCCGAACCACATTGTGGGAAAGGGAGTCATCAAGGAGCTCCGTCGTGAAAATCCTATGGCCAATATCATCGCCGTAGACTATGATCCTGGTGCCAGTGAAGTGAACCAGCTCAATCGTATCAAACTTATGCTGGCCACTGCCCACAAAAACCTGACCGTCGAACCAGACGACCATACTCTTCTGGCTGCCGCCACAGAACAGCGTATTGAAGAACTGATGTCCAGACGGGTAAATAAATGTAACTTATAGTGATTCATAAAAGGGACCTGGAGTGTTTTTCCTCCGGGTCCCTTTTATCCGTCTTATTTGATTATCTCTCCACAGCGCCTGCTATATAGTCTTCGACTTCATCTACCGGTATCCCCAATGCAACAGACAACTCCTCGTGAAGCAGGGCCTTGGCCCGCTTCATGTACTGGGTATCGGTCTTTCCTGCCTTCTTTCCAATGCGTTCCAGATTTTTCTTTTTCATATAAACGGTTTTAATTAGCTGGATTAAATCTTCGCAGTCATGAGTCATCAGCGACTCCTTATAATGATCTTCCAGTACTTTCTGATTTTTGGACTCGCAAAGATTTTCACGGATTTCCGGAATTTTTCGGATCAGACGTTCCGCCTCCTGCCTGGAGATTACGGGACGCATAAATACTTTCGTATCCACCGGAATGTAAATAGTTCCGGACCCAAACACCGGAGTCAGCTTATAATACTCTCTCCCCTCCCGGGCCACAGGCAGTCCTTCGGGGACTCCAATGTCCTCAACCCTGCAGACGCCGGTGGTGTCATAAACCATCAAACTGCCTTTTTCAAACATACCTTTCCTCCTAAAACGGACCTGCTGACGCAGGCATCAACATACATGAAAGTCGATTGCTCCGCGCTTCGCACTCCCGCAATCTCCGCCGGTATTCGTAATCCGGGCTTCCGCCCTTCTTACTCATACAGGCTTGGTTGCCCGATATCCATGAGACTCTGCATGCAAGCATGCGCTGTCTCACGGCTGCCAGGCAACACTTTCATAGTAAACCCCCATGCCCTGCTTAAGGCACCACCATGAATGAAAGTGGGGTTTCCTATGAACCCTCCGGGGAGATGTGCAGAAAACGGGAGTGGAAGATGTCACTTCGTGACCCCGTTTTCGCACAGCTCAGCGGCGGAGCGCTGAACTTTCAAAGTAAATAAAAAATGTGTGGCTCCTGACAACCGGACTTACGTTCTCAGGAACCACACGCTGTATTCTTATTATATCATCTTTTTTACCAAAATGTAAGTAAATTAGTTAATAAACAGCAGCAAAAACTGCCTTACAGGCAGGCCTGATGTCCATTTTCGTCCATCTTTTTGCTCGCCGTGCGCTGTAAGTTTCTATTATAGAACAGGAAAAAGGTAATGGTGGTACAGATCGCGGCCGTAGTATCAGAAACGGGTTCTGCAAAAAAGATTGCAAATACCTCTGCCGGGCACTCCACAAACTCCGCTACTGTCTCTGCCATTTTTGCAGCCACCGGAAGTTTTCCAATGGTCAGCGGAAAAATATAAATGAACGGCGTAAGGAAAATCACCTTTCTCAGGCAGGCCAGAAGGAGGGAGATTTTAGCCTGCCCCAGGGCCATGAAGGACTGCTGACAGCTTGTTTGTGCTCCAAATACAATTCCACCCGCCAGATATACCGGAAGCGCCCAGGCACAAAGCTCAAGGAGCATCGGATCGTTGCTGAAAATCCCGGCAAATACCTGTGGGAATCTCATCATCGTGGCAGTTACACTGGCCGAATAAATCATACAAAGTGCCAGACTGATGCGGCAGGCCTTACGGACTCTTTCGTAGTTTTGGGCACCATAGTTATAACTGATGATGGGCTGGGCCCCCTGGCAGAGACCCTGGGTGGGAAGTGTTACAAACTGCCAGAGACTGAACATAATGGCTACTGTACTCACCGCCATGGTTCCTCCATATTTGGCAAGCTGGTTGTTAAAGGAAATCTGAATCAGACTCTCCGTAATACTCATGGTAAAAGGGGAAATCCCAAGGGCCATAATGGGAACCAGTACCTTCCATTTTACCCGAAAATATTTTTTCCGTATTCTCAGCAGACTCTTCTTTCCAAACAAAAACGACAGTGCCCATACACAGGATATTCCCTGGGCAATTACTGTGGCTATGGCAGCCCCCCGCACCCCCATATGAAGGATATTAATGAAGAATGCATCAAAAAAAATATTGAGCACAGCCCCGATTAAAACTGTGAACATTCCTGTGCGGGCGAATCCCTGCGTAGTGATATAGGAATTCATTCCCAGGGCAATCATAACGAAAATGGTTCCCAGGCCGTAGATGGTCATATATTCGCATGCCATTTTTAATGTGGTTTCATCTGCCCCGAATAGTGTCAGAATCGGCCTTTGGAAAAGAAGAATCACTGCTGTGATGACAGCGCCCACAGCAATCAGGGATGCGAAACTGACCCCCAGAATCTCCTCCGCTCCATTCTGGTCCTTCTGCCCCATTTTAATGGCACAGGTGGGTGCCCCACCGATTCCCACAAGTCTTGTAAAGGCCGTAATACAGGTGATCAGGGGCAGGGACACACTTAAAGCCGCCATAGCCGTTACGCCATCCTCAATTCTCCCGATAAACATCCGATCCACCATATTGTATAAAATCCCCACAAGCTGTGCAATAATGGAGGGAATAGACAGCGACACCATCAAATGCCAGATATTTCCCTCTTCCAGTTTATTTTTCTGTTCTGCCATTTTACTCTTCCTTTCTCAATGCCTTCCAGCCATATAATAATTCCGCTTCTCCAATGATACCCCCAGGTAAATTTTTCGTCAAGAAAAAGCCGCTCCGGATATTCCAAAGCGGCCCTGAAATTTTTATGTATTTGTCAGTAACGGTTCAGCCTTGCATCTTCTTGCCCGCGTACCGCTGAACTGTTACATTTGTTATTCCTTTTCGTGGGTTCTGTGCATAGAGAAGGAATCCATATCATAATTTTTTAAATTCTCCCAGACACCTCTGTCGTCCGCCCTGGCAATCAGATTATCTCTGTCCTTCTTCCAATCCATTTCCTGCTTTAAGTTGCTGGGACCGCCGACACATCCTCCCGGACACATCATACCCTCAATAAAGTCCTCCGGAAGCCTCCCCACCTTCATGAGGAGCAGAGCCTTCTTCACATCTGCCGGACCACTGCACTTTGCAACCTTGATGTCGGTGTTCTCTCCCTGTTCTTTCAGGCACTGGATGACTGCGTTTGTTACACCGCCGCCGTTTCCGAACCGCTTTCCGAATACACTGGCTTCCTGGTCCCTGTACTCCTCCGGCTCCAGTTCCACATCTTTGGCACGGATCAGCTCAATGGCCTCGCCAAAGGTAAGAACAAAATCTGCATTTCCCTCGATGGACTTATCTGCAGCCTCGCTCTTTTTTGCCATGCACGGTCCAATGAATACGGTTACCGTTTCCGGATCCTTTGCCTTCAGCATTCTGGACACGGCGCACATGGGGGAAACGGTCGTAGACATATTATCAATTAACGTCGGGTAGTGCTTCTTAATCATATTTACAAAGGCCGGACAACAGGATGTGGTCATTTTCTTACCTTCCTTGTAAGCCTCGGCCCACTCCAGCGCCTCATAAGCAGCGGTCATATCTCCGCCAACGCCAACTTCAACCATATCGGCAAAGCCAACCTTTTTAAGCGCGGTTCTCCAGCTTCCCATTGTGATATCCGGACCAAATTCACCCTCGGCCGCGGGAGCTACCATGGCAACCACTTTCTTCCCCGCTTTGATGGCTTCGATTACCTGTACAATGAATACCTTAGTGGTAATGGCTCCAAAGGGGCAGCTTCTTACACAGGCACCACACTGAATACATTTGGACTCATCAATCTGACAGATACCGGTATCCAGATCCATCTTAATGGCGTCAACAGGACACGCACGGCGGCATGGGCGGATAAGCTCTGCAATTGCATTATATGGGCAGGCCTGGGAACACTTACCACATTCTTTACACTTTCCCGGGTCAATATGGGCACGGTCACGGCCAATGGTAATAGCTCCGAAATTACAGGCGTTCTGACATGCCTTCCCCATACACTTCTGGCAGTTATCAGTAACAACAAAACGTGTAATCGGGCACTCCTCACATGCAGAAGAGATAACCTGGACCATGTTATCACTGTGCTTATCGCTGGGGCATTTGCCTTCTGCAAGGCGGATTCTCTGCCGGATGATTTCTCTCTCTTTATAAACGCAGCAGCGGAACTGTGCTTTGGGGCCCGGAATCAGTTTAAACGGGATCTCATCTCTTTTCTCCTCAAGCTCACCAGAAAAGGCCAGTTTTGCCACTTCATGCAAAACATTATACTTGATTTTCAGCAGCGCCTCATCATTGGTTCTCATGTTTTTTCCTCCTGAAATTCTTTCCTGAATTTATACATTTCTAAACTTATTTTCGTTAATATATTATCGCACATAGGTCCCCCATCCGCAATATCCTTTTTGTTTTTTTTTTAACGAAATTTTCAGATTCCCCTTTATTTTTTTAAGTTTCAGCAAACGACAAAAATATTTGCCTTTTGCCGGTACTGCCCTGCGGAAATAGCGGTGAATAACAGTGCCTGATATTTGTGTCAGAGCAAGGCGGAACTGTTACATTTCCGCAAGGCAGTAAATCAATTGGTCTTTGACAATCAAAAAATCTTATGTTATATTGAACATGTTCGTGCTAACCCCAAAGGGCATATTTCCGGTTCCTGCGGGAGAAGGCGGAGAGATTTTGTACAGGTATATGGTTGGGACCGGTATGCTCTTTTTTAGCGCGTATCGGGTCTTTTTATTTTAGGGCCGAAGGAGGAAATTTTATGGAAACACGGGTAGCTCTCATTGGGATCATCGTCGAACAGCCGGATTCCGTCGCGCAGATGAACACTCTGCTTCACGAATACAGCTCCTACATCATCGGCCGTATGGGGGTTCCATATCGTAATAAGGGAATCTCCATTATCAGCATAGTCATAGACGCTCCCATGGACAAAATCAGCAGCCTCTCCGGGAAACTGGGTATGCTTAATGGTGTCAGCACAAAAACCATCTATTCCAGGAGGAGTTGCTAATTATGAGAAAATTAATTCCAATGATGGCCGCTGCTGCCCTTGGCCTTTTTGCGCTGACAGGCTGTTCTTCAGGAAGCAGGACGGCTGCTGAAACAACAACCGCCACAGCGGCTGAGACTACTGTCGCTGAGTCCACTGCCTCTGAAACCACTGTCTCTGAGACCACTGCCGCCAAAACCGTCGCCGCTTCCAGCGAGGCCGTTTCCGGCGAAACCGTTGTCCGCGTCGGCGGGCTCAAGGGCCCCACTACCATGGGACTTGTAAAGCTCATGGATGATGCGGCAAACGGGACTGCCAAAAACAACTACGAATTCACCATGGTAACCGCTGCCGATGAGCTGACTGCACTGATTGCAGCAGGAAAGATTGACATTGCCCTGCTTCCTGCAAACCTGGCCAGTGTTCTGTATCATAAAACAAACGGTGGTATTTCCGTCATTGATATCAATACCCTGGGCGTCCTTTACCTGGTATCCTCTGATACTTCCATTGAGACTGTGGACCAGCTAAAGGGCAAAACTGTTTATCTTCCCGGAAAGGGGACCACACCGGAGTATGCTCTCCGCTATCTGATTTCCGCCTCCGGGCTTTCCGGGGACGATGTGATTCTTGAGTTCAAGTCCGAGGCCTCTGAAGTTGCCTCCATTCTGGCCGGGGATCCCACTGCCATCGGCCTTCTGCCCCAGCCTTTTGTAACATCGGCTCTGGCCCAGAACGATAAACTCTCCATCGTCATGGACCTTACCAGGGTATGGGATGAATTCCAGTCAGAGGGCGGAGGAAGCCGTCTTGTAACAGGCGTGACCATTGTAAACAACGAGTTCCTGGACGCCCATACTGATTCTGTGAATACCTTCTTAGCAGAACACGAGGCCTCTATTCTCTTCACCGAATCCGATACCGATACTGCGGCGGAGCTGATCGCAGAGGCAGGAATTATCCCCAAGGCACCTCTGGCTAAGAAAGCTCTTCCTTTCTGCAACATTAAATTCCTCTCCGGTGCGGAAATGAAGACTGCCTTATCCGGCTACCTTGAAGTTCTGTTTGAGCAGAATGCCGCATCCGTGGGCGGATCCCTCCCGGATGATGCTTTCTACTACATGCAATAACATTATGCTATAATAAAATACCGGAGCAAAGTATCTTTTGTTCCCGGCATCACGATATATCCACAAAGGAGCAGGTTTACCCTTATGTTCAATTTCCCGGACTGGTCCCGAAAGACCGCCATTCTTTTGTTCTGGCTCATCCTCTGGCATGGACTTTCTCTTCTCATCCACAACCAGATTTTACTTGTGGGGCCACTGGATGCCATAAAAGCGTGGTCTGCACAAATGATCTCTCCCGCTTTCTGGAAAGCCCTGTGGTTTTCTTTCGGGAGAATCAGTCTGGGGCTTCTCATTGCTTTTCTGACAGGACTTCTCACCGGCACCCTTGCATTCCTGAACCCCCTTATAAGAGAATTTCTGACTCCCGCTATCCAGTTTATGAAATCCGTTCCTGTGGCCTCCTTTGTAATTCTGGCCCTCATCTGGACTGGTTCCAAAAATCTCTCGATTTTTATTTCCTTCATTGTGGTATATCCTGTGATCCATGTAAATACCCTGGCGGGACTCTCCAACGCTGATAAAAAGCTTTTGGAAATGGCGCAGGTTTTTCAGATTCCCTTGTGGAGACAAGCCGTCTCCATCTATCGCATTTCCCTCTATCCTTATCTGGAAAGCGCCCTCCAAACGGTTTTGGGAATGGGGTTTAAGTCCGGAATCGCAGCAGAGGTCATCGGTGTTCCGGACGGCTCTGTCGGCGAGGGACTTTATATGGCAAAAATCTACTTAAGCACAGCAGACCTGTTTGCCTGGACTTTTACCATTATTATCATCAGCACATTGTTTGAAAAGGGAGTTCTTCTGATATTGAAAAAACTGGCCGGGAAAGGAGTTGTGGTCCAAAATGAAGAAAAGCGGGGATGAAATCATAATTGATAAGCTCTGTAAATTCTATGGAGGGAACGCAGTCATCAGGGATTTCAGCCTCACTTTAAAGCCCGGCCGCACCTATTGCCTCATGGCCCCCTCCGGCGCCGGAAAAACCACCTTATTCCGCATTCTTCTCGGACTGGAATCCCCGGACTCCGGAACCATCCATGGACTTTCTGACCATCGGATTTCTGCCGTTTTCCAGGAAGACCGCCTTCTTGAGGGATATACGGCTCTTCAGAATCTTCGCCTTGTAACCGGGCGCCAGTACACAAACACGGAACTGGCGAATATTCTCTTAACCCTTTTCCCGGAAGATGCACTGAAAAAGCCCATCTGTGAATTCTCCGGCGGCATGAAACGACGCACTGCCATTCTGCGCGCCCTCTTAGCCCCCTCCAGCTTTCTTATCATGGACGAACCCTTCACCGGGCTGGATTATGAGACACGCCTTAAGACCATAGGTCTAATCAAAGAATATACGAGAGGGAAAATTTTTCTGGTTTCCACTCATCTGGAAGAAGATGTATCTCTCCTTGAAGCCCGTTTAATCCACCTGTAATCAAATCGCACCATAAAAACATCCCCGCCAAAAAGACGGGGATATATATTCTATATTTACTCTCTGCAAAGATATTCATGATAAATAGCCGCCAGCGACTTTTTCACCAGGCGTTCAAATAACGGCGCCACCCGGTCTGCCGTTTCCTGAACCTCCTTGTGGCTTAAGGGCTGTGAAAGAATTCCGCTGGCCATATTGGTAATACATGAAATCCCGCATATATCCATGCCCATATGGTTTGCAACAATAGCTTCACAGACCGTACTCATCCCCACAGCATCCGCCCCCAGAGCCCTCGCCATGCGGATTTCCGCCGGACTTTCATAGGCTGGCCCTGTAAACTGGATATATACGCCTTCCTGAAGAGGAATCTTTTCTTCCTCCGCCACACGCCGTATAATAGACCGGATTTCTTTTTTATACACATCACTCATATCCGGAAACCGTGGTCCAAGATCTTCTTCATTGGCTCCAATGAGCGGAGACGGAATGAAGCTGCTGATATGGTCAGACATCAGCATAAAATCTCCGGCCTTGTATCCTGCATTAACGCCGCCAGACGCATTGGTCAGAAATAAAAGCTTAGCTCCCATAAGCTTCATGAGCCGGATGGGAAGCGTTACTTCCTTCATGGAATAACCCTCATAATAATGAACACGCCCCTGCATGATAACCACAGGCACGTCCCCCACATATCCGAAAATAAATCTGCCCTTATGTCCTGGCACAGTGGATACAGGAAAACCTTCGATGTCCCTGTAATCCAGCGTTTCCGCAACCGTAATCGTTTCCGCGAAATTCCCCAGACCTGACCCCAGAATCAGGGCGGCTTCCGGCTTAAAGGTCACTTTTTTCTTTACACTTTCATATACCTTTTGAAGTTCACTGTTCATAATTGGCCCTCCTTCTATATGAAAATTTTATAAGAAAATTATATCGGATTCAGAGGAGCGCTGCAAGTCCTTTTCGTCTTTAAAACCCTATGAACCCCAGGTGCTCTAAAAGAATTTTAGTTCCCATGAGCACTAAAATCACACCTCCTGCAAGCTCCGCCTTCGCCTTATAACGCATCCCAAACACGTTCCCGGCTTTTACTCCCACTGCCGACAGTACAAAAGTCACTGCTCCAATAAAGGTTACTGCCCAGAAAATATCCACCTTAAGAAATGCAAAAGTCACTCCCACCGCCAGTGCATCAATGCTGGTAGCTATGGCTAAAGGCAGCATGGCCTTTATTCCAAAAGAACAGTCAAGATATTCTTCTTCCTTCTCCCGAGACTCTTTTATCATGTTAATTCCAATAATCCCCAGAAGAATAAACGCCACCCAATGGTCTATCTTTGTAATCATCGTTTCAAACTGACTTCCCATGAGATATCCTATAAAAGGCATCAGCGCCTGAAAACCACCGAAATAAACGCCGCAGGTCAGTGCATGGCTCACTTTCATTTTCTGCACCGATAAGCCTTTACAGACAGAAACCGCAAATGCATCCATAGATAATCCCACCGCGATAATAAAAAGTTCCACCAGATTCATGTGAATATTTCCTCCCGATTAAGTTTTCCAGTAACAAAAAAGACCCATCTGTTCCAGGACAGATAAGTCTCATCATTTCAAGCGAAGCCAGGATAATTCCAGTATGTTGACCACGCTGCGCCAAACCGCGCCGACTACTCCCTTATACTGATAAACAATTATCATGCGGATGAAGGGACTTGAACCCCCACGGTTGCCCGCCAGCTCCTAAGGCTGGTGCGTCTGCCAATTCCGCCACATCCGCATACGTAAATACGCATGGATGATTATATCATTCTTGAGAAAGAATTGTCAATATAATTAAATAAAATAGACAAAACATCTGTAAACATGTATACTGTTTATTAGAAAAAACATTCAGGAGGAATGAAAATGGACAGAACGGAACAATTAAAATCTTTTGTAGACAATTGTCGTGACCTGATTTTAAAAACAGAGCGTGACATTTGGGCCAAACCAGAAACCGGATACCATGAATGGGCCACCAATGCCTATATGGAAAAGATTTTTGAGGATCTGGGCTATTCCCTCACAAAAGCCGGAGATATTCCTGGCTTTTACACGGATCTGGACACTGGAAAACCTGGTCCCAAAGTGGCAATCCTCGGCGAACTGGATTCTCTGATCTGCGGAAATCACCCCGATGCAGATCCGGAAACAAAGGCAGTTCATGCCTGTGGACACAACGCTCAGTGTGCAACCCTTGCAGGTATTGCCGCTGCCCTGAAACAGCCGGGCGCTCTGGATGGTATGTGCGGCTCTATCCGCTTAATGGCAGTTCCGGCTGAGGAACTGATTCAGCTTGGTTACCGCGAAAGTTTAAGAAAGAACGGCACGATCCACTTCTACGGCGGCAAGGTGGAGTTCATCTATCGCGGCTATTTTGACGGTGTAGACATGGCAATGATGATCCATGCCGGAAATATGGAAGAGGGAAAATACCTGACCATCAACCCCGGCTGCAACGGCTGCGTGGTAAAGAATCTCACCTTTGAAGGTGTCGCTTCCCATGCCGGAGGCTCTCCGGAAAAGGGAGTAAATGCGCTTTATGCTGCCACCAACGCCATGAACGCTGCCAATGCGCTCCGTGAGACCTTCTTAGACAATGAACATATCCGTTTCCATCCCATCATCACCGAAGGCGGTGTTGCCGTAAACGCCATTCCGGAAAAGACAAAGGTGGAGACCTATGTGCGCGGCGCTTCCTATGAAGCCATCACCGAATACAATAAGAAAATCAACCAGGCCATGGCCGGCTCCGCTGCTGCCATGGGTGCCGGAGTTCTCATTGAAGACCGTCCCGGCTATTTCCCGTTGAACAACGATAAAAACCTCAACCAGCTTGCCAAAGAGGCTATGGAAGCCGTTGGCGGCCCCGGATGTGTTGTAGAAACAGACCACTGGGATACAGGAAGTACCGACATGGGCGACGTTTCCTCCATCATGCCGGCCGTTCATCCTTACGGCGCCGGAGCCATCGGAACCGGACACGGGATGGACTACTACATTGCAGACCCGGAAAGAGCCTGCGTGGCTCCTGCCAAGTGCCTGCTGATCATGGCTGACAGACTTCTCGCTGACGATGCCGCCCTGGCAAAGAAGGTCCTCGCCGAATCCAAGCCGCGTTTTGCTTCCAAGGAAGAGTACATAAAGGCTCTGGAAGACTTGAACATGACAAAAGAGGCCGTTGTCCGCAAGGAAGACGGAACCGTTGTTCTGGATTTCCTGAAATAACACAGAATAAATTTCCGGGCCGGGATCCTGTACACTGGGATCCCGGCCCGTTTTATCACTTACAGAAAATATTCATTTTCCCGTCTTTCTGCCAGCTTCGCAGAAAAGTCTGCCGCAAAGGCATTGTATGCGTCCACGTTCATGTTTTTCGCGTGAACCGGGCATTTCCTGATGCAGCGGAAGCAGGAAATGCAGATTTCCGGATTTACCTGAAAATCCTCTCCGATGGCTCCCACCGGACATCCCCTCTTACAGACACCGCAGCCCACACAGGCTTCGGAGGTCAGAGGTTTAAACTTTCCTCCCGGGATTCCTTCCTTATACGGACGGTTTCCGGGAATCACGCATGTGAGGCCTCCGCTGGCTGCTGCCTTTTTGGCAAACTCGGCATCAGCGGCCAAATCATCTGCATCCGGCCGCTCCACCTGGATGGCGCCGTATGTGTGGCGGCCCACAAGGGCTGCTGCCCCCTTCACAACAAATCCCTGTTTCTTTGCAATGTCCTCCATTTCCACCAGGGCATCATCGTAATGTCTGTTTCCGTATGTGGCCACCAAAATGCACGGCGTCTTTTGGCCGCAGATTCCATCCAGCCTCGGTGCTGCTGCCATGGGAATTCTTCCCGCATACACCGGCATACCGATGATAACCAGGTCCTCCGGCCCGAACTGACAGACCGTATTCCGGTTTGCCGGGAGTGTTAAATCCACGGTCTCATACCCCGGGTCAATGGCTGCCGCCATGGCTTCCACGCTCTTTTTCGTGTTCCCTGTGGGAGAAAAATAAACGGCTGCTACTCTCATTTTTATCTGTCCCCTTTCTTCTCTCAAATACCTCGGCGCCCGGCTTTCTGCGGCAGACGCAAAAAACCGGATGCACAGGCAGAATATTCAACCATATTATACCATTGAATCTCCCGCCGTGCCATCCTTTTATATGCCTTCCGTTCCCCGTTTTCTCGGATCGTTTAGGAAGCCCTCTCCGTAGGCCTCCTTCGTCTCCATCACCACCACAAAAGCATGTTCATCATAGGCGTCAATGATCGCCTTTACCAGATAAAACTGCTTTCTGTCCACCACACACATCAGAGTTTCGCCCTCCTGCCTGCTGAAGCCGCCCATGCTCTTAAAAAATGTGGTTCCTCGGTCCATTCTGACCATGATCGCATCGGCAATTTCCCGATTTTTTGAGGAATGAATCATGACCATGGTGCCCTTGTTCATTCCGTAAAGCAGCGCATCGATGGTCTGGGTAGTGCAGACCATGGAAATTAAGCCGTAAAGAGCTGCCTCCAGCCCGCGGAACACCAGAATGGAAAGCCCAATGACCACCATATCAATGAGCATCAGCGCATATCCTGTATGCATGTAGGGAAACCGTCTCTGCAAAAGCTTTGCGATGATGTCGCCGCCGCCTGTGGTGGAGTTTCTCATGAAAATGAGAGCCATACCCACGCCCACAAGGATTCCGCCGAAGGCCGATGAAATCAGGCGGTCCCCCACATACTGCGGGAAGAAGGGAGCCACCATACAGTCCAGAACCACAGTCATGATGACCACTGTCTGGATGGTTTTAAGAGCCATTTTCCGGTCCAGCAAAAGCCATGCGCTGATTAAAAGCGGAGCGTTCAATAAAAAGGTCATGGTCCCCACCGGAAGTCCGGTCATAAAATTAATTAAAAGCGCAATACCGGATACGCCGCCGGGAGCAATGCGGCATGGCTCGATAAAGCACCAGGTCCCCAGGCCCTGCAAAAACGCTCCGAGAAAATCGTAAGCAAAGTCCTTTCCCTTCTCCTTCCAGTTCCGTTTCATCGTTATCATTCCTCCAGTTTTTAAATTTTTCCAACAAAAAAGGCAGGGGACCGATGCACCTGCCTTTTCTCCTGCACTGTGTCCGCAATTATAACTTTCGTTATGATTCCGTGCACAGCACGTCTTTTCAGTTATCTGTATCATACCCGATTTCCCGGATTTTTACAACCCCCTGATCAGTCTCCCATGTACATCCGGAGATTCTGTACATTTTTCTTATCATAATAGAACGGATTCAGATAGTAGGCTGGGTCCGTCAGCTCCTGAGTAAAATAGCCCTCATAGCCGTTTTTCACCATGGTCTCCAAATCGTTCCTTAAGCTTCTGTTTCCGTCTCCCCAGATATAATGGCCATAGGGATTGCAGTCCTGGAAATGAGCGTGGGCAATATTTTCCTTTCCAAAAACATCAAACCACTCCTGGATGCTCTCTCCTGCCACAGACATGGCGGTAAGGTCAATCATCACCTTAAAATTCGGATGATTTACCCCATCGAAGAGCTTCTTCATCTGGTCCAGACGATATCCGATTCTGGATTCCTGGGGGCGCAGGGATTCTGCCACAATGGTGATTCCATTCTCCGCCGCCACCTCCGAAAGTCTCTGGTGCATCTCGATGGCCCGCTTTAAGCCTTCCTCCTCCGGCTCATCCCAATAGCCCCAGCCGGAATTGGCCTCCATATACCGGGCTCCCAAAGCGGCTGCCAGACGGATTCCGTTAGAAAAAAATCCAAAGGTTTTTTCCCGAAGTTCCGGCTCCTTTACCCCAAACTGATATCCAAAGCGGCAGTTCTGGGGCGTGAACACCGGACACTTCATTCCGCGGGATTCGAGTTTTTCCAATACCGGAGCCGGGTCCTGGTATTCGTCTGGGTCCAGCCAGAGTCCCTGATGTCCGCCAAGAAGCTCCACATTTTTAATTCCCAGCTTTAACATACAGTCCAGGAAATAATCCAGGGTGTATTGGCAGTAATGAAGATTTAAAACAGATAAACGTGAAAAATCCACCAATTTCATTAATTCCATCCCCCTTATACAATAAACGGCGCCAGCGCAGCCATATTTCTTCTGTCAGCTTCCTTCGGGTCATCCAGGTACCGGGCATCGTTGAGCGCCAGGCTTAAATAGCCATCGTATCCGTAATTCTCAAGCACCTCCAACTGGTCTTCCAGCGGCCGCAGTCCGTCTCCCCATACGAGACGTCCCTGGGGTCTTCCGTCCACGAACCGAATATGCCGCAAATCTCCACCCAATGCTTGAAACCAGTCTTCCATGGTCTCCCCGGCAAGTCCGGCTGCAGTCAAATCCAGACAGGCCTTCACGTTCTCATGTGATACGGCCTTTAAAAGCTTTTGAAGCTCCGGGAGTGTGTTCATGATTACGGAATCATCCGGACGCACCGTCTCCACAGCCAGCGTCACACCGTTGTCGGCTGCGATAGGTGCCAGTATGCTGAGTCTTTCTGCTGCTCTGTCGAAAATACGCTCCGGTTCTTCGTCCCTGGCACCGCCGCAGCAGTTTATTACCATGAGCTTTGTGCCCGTTTCTCCTGCCGCCTTAATTCCATTGATAAAATATCCCATGGAATGACGCGCGGCAGTATCCTCCCAGGCACACAGATTATAATTGTAAACGGTACACTCCGGTGAAAACGCTCCTATATGAAGGCCATAGCTCTCCACCTTTTCTCTCCACGCAACAGCATCCTGGTATCCATAATCATCCAGCAGAAAATGCGGTCTTGCACACCATACTTCGATGTTCTTAAGCCCCAGCTCTGCCTGTGCCTTAAGGAAATAGTCCAATGTCCGGAATTTGTAGTGCATTCCCATTCCGGCAAGCTGCTCTCTCTTTATTGACGGCATACGTTTTTCCTCCTGCCTCTTTACTTTTTCTGCATTTGATACAGAAGATGCATATCCTCTTTATTCTTTTCATAAAGCCTGTCAAACATCTTCCGGTACGGCTTGTAAGCCTCATGGGCCTTTTCGTCCGGTGTCAGGGTTGTTTCTAAAGCGATAACATCCCGTAATGCCTGGAAATCCTTATAATGGCCGACGCCGATGGCCGCCATCAGGGCATCCCCATAGGAGGCGCCTGCCGTTTCCCTGGCAATCACCACCGGGATTCCGGTAATGTCAGCGATCATCTGCATCCAGACTAAATTCTTTGTTCCGCCTCCCGCTGCCAGAATCCGCTCCGGAAACAGGCCATTCTCATGGAAAACATCGAGATGTTGCCCCACTCCATAACCGATTCCTTCCAGCACTGAACGGTATAAGTGCTTTTTCGTATGGTTTAAATTAAGTCCAAAAACCATCCCCCTGGCCTTCGGGTCATTGATCGGCGTCCTCTCTCCGGCAAAATACGGCAGTGTAATCAGGCCGTCGCTTCCCGGTGCAATCTTATCGATTCCCTCCATCATCAGGGAAAAGGCATTCTCGCCCGTCCGCTTCTCTTCTTCCACGCAGGTCTCCAGAATCTGATCCCGATACCAGTTCTGAAGCGTTCCTCCGTTGTTGGTTCCGGCTGCCACGCTGAATGTGCCGGGAATCAGGAAGTTATTTCCACGGACTCTGTCGTCCTTCACCAGATGGTCCGTACAGCAGAAAAAAAACAGGGAGGAACCGAACTGAACCATGAGATCTCCGGGGCTTAAAACTCCGGTGCTGATGGATTCTGCAGAAGAATCCCCGGTTCCCGTAATCACAGGCGTGCCTTCAAGAAGACCGGTTTCCTCTGCCGCCTTTTTGGTCACGGTTCCCGCGAGCTCCGTGACAATCTGTCCCTTTGCCAACTGATCCGGACGGCAGACCGGCTCGCACATTTCCTCAATAACAGAGCCATCCGCCCGGTAGAACGGACGGAATGAGGCAATTCCAAGGAAACGGTCAATGACATAATTTCCTGTCAGCTTCGCTGCCATATAAGAAGAGCCCGTCAAAAACTTATATGTATTTTTATAGATCTCCGGCTCATGGTTTTTCACCCATAATATTTTAGCCGCCACGTCGCCGGAAATCATGGGCCGCCCAAACAGCTCTCTCGTCCGCTCTTCTCCATAATACTTTGTCAGTTCGTCAATCTCGTCCATGCATCGGGCATCAATTCCATAAAGAATTGCTTTTCTCAAGGGACGGCAGTGTTCATCGACCGGAAGACAGTCGCTTCCTAACGTGCTTGCACCGACAGCCTTAATCTTTTCCGGCCCGATTCCGCTGTTCTTCAAAAGCTCTTTGGACAGAACACAGAAATCATGCCACCAGACCTCTTCTGCGTCCTGTTCATAATATCCGGGCGCCGGATTCTCCATGCCGTGAGCCGTCTGCGCCCTTGCCACAACGTTTCCTGCCGCATCCGTGATTACGCCCTTACTGGAAAACGTTCCAATATCAATCCCCATGAAATACGTTTCGTTTCCCATAATCTCCCTCTTCTCTTATAAAGTCTTCCGGTACTCCTTCACCACGTCCATGAATTCCTTTACCCGCACCGGATCCACGAAGTTTGCAAATTTTCCATCCACCTTAAAGGCCGTACCCACACAGGCGCCGTCGCTCTGTGCCAGCTTTTCCGCAATGTTATCTTTCGTGCATCCCGTATTACAGAAAACAGGGGTATCCCCGGCCACCTTCTTGACACGTGCGATGAGGCTGGAATCCGTCTCGGTTCCGGCGCTGCTGCCGGACACGCAGAGAGCGTCCGGGAAGCAATGGAAAATCATGGATTTTGTGATCTTCTCCAGGTTCCGCTCTGCCAGATACACATCAGACTCCGGATTTACCTTAAATAAAAGTTTCAAATCGGAAAGTCCCAGAGCTTTCTTTCTCCGCAGGGTCTCCGGAATGTTGGTATCGGTGATTCCGTTTTCCCCGATATAAGCTCCGGTAAAGGTACTGCGGACGAAACTTGCTCCGGTGGCGGCAGCCAGATCAATGGTGGCGATGGGATTGGAGACGATGTTTACGCCGAAGGGGACCTTGATCTCCGACTTTAATTCGCCCACAATCCGCCCCATGGCTGCAACCGTAACATAGGAAACCTTCTTCTCATAGGGAAGGCTGAACTCGTTGGCAATGAGAATACCGTCCACGCCGCCGTCCTGTAAGCCATGGAGCTCCTCTCTGGCCTTTTCTATCACCGATTCCATGGTATCCCCATCCCCAAACAGCGGGTCCCCCGGAAGGGCTCTTAAATGTAACAATGCAATAATCGGTTTTTCAACATGAAACAGTTCCTGTGTCCACATACGGATTCCTCCTGATATTAAATTCTTTCTTTGATTATACCGCAAAAAGGATGCTATGGGTACAGCATCCTTTTACGTGAGGGGTTTATCTAAAATTTGTCAGTATCTTTAACCTTCCTGAGACTCATCCCAGACAGCATGCGGATGCGGATGCCACCATTTGAACACAAATGGTACAACAATCAATGCCGCCATATAAATGAGAATCGGGGCCACACCGATCATCCAGTTTCCCTGTACACAGGCCACCGGAACTGCTGCCAGTGCAAAGATTTCAATGATAGACTCGATGGGTGTTACAATGGCTGCATCATCCAGTGTGCAGCTTTTGTTCTCCGGGTCAACAATGCGAAGAAGAGCCATACCGATTGCAGTAACCCCTGTGGAATAGCCATATACATAGATACCTCTTTCAAACCACTCCTGCTTTAACAGGCGGGGAGCAAGTACAGTAAAGTGGAACACAACCCAGATGATACCGAAAATCATTAACAGACCGAAGGGGACTGCGTACTGGATAACAACCGGAATCTTAATGGAAGCAACTCCAAAGAATACCAGGAAATCGGTTGCACAGCTTCCCATGCGGGAGATGATGCGATTATCCACATACTTGTCAGCCTTAATTCCCTTAAGCAGGAAATGGAATACAATTGCTACCAGGAAACCAACGGAGAAGCTGGGAACACCAAGTCCTGTTGCGCTCTGGATGGCGTTTGTAAGGAGATATCCGATGCCTGTGGGAATTAAAATCAGCATTAAATGCCATGCTAAGGGGTCAATAGCCATGGGAGAAACAGTTTCCTCGCCAAGAACCGGTCTGCGGCCCTCCTCCATAAGGCCCGTACGCATATCGTCCGGAAGCTGGCTGAAATCCTTTACAAACTTAGTGTAGTTTTTAGTGGTACCTATCTTGATCAGTGCAATACCGCCGAAAATACCAGTTAGAATGCCTACGGTTGCAGAGGTCATGGCCAGGTCAGTAGCGTCTTCCCATCCAAGGTTTCCAAGGGTCGCGCCAAGCGCCGCTGCGGTACCATGTCCACCCTGAAAGCCAGCCGGAATCAGCATACCGAATGCCGGGTTTAACTCCGGAACAATCGCGCGCAGTACCAGCATGGAAAAAATGATTGGCATCGCATACTGGAATGCCCAGCCGATGTTGCGGAAGCAGTAGTAGCTTCCAATACGGTCAAAGTTGGATTTCACTCCGCCCTTACTGAAGTTGAATCCACGAAGTCCGATGGATACAAACACAGCAATGATTAAAAGACCGGAATAGGAGCCGAACTGACTGGAATATGTAATCAGCCCGAAGCCGTTCTGCCCAAGGGCCAGTCCGATGAAACCTGCCAAAAGGCTTACCGGAACGAACAGACTCTGTAAAATTTTGATTTTTTCTCTTAAAAGCTTTGCCGCAAACAGGAATATGCTTGCCCACATTAAGTCTACCAGCAAAGAATAAATATTAAATTCCATTCTCTCTTTTCCCCTTTCTTTTTAATACGGATCAAACATCTGGATGATGCCGGTTGCCGTTACCTTGCCCTTGTGCATACATTCCTCAAGCCCCAATCCCTCACAAAGGCCCTTGGTGAATCCTGCCACATAAGAATCTCCAGCCCCTACCGTATTTATTACCTTCACTTTATCAGCCAGCTCCCGGTGGAATTCCTTTCCATCATAAGCCAAACTTCCGTCTTCCCCCAACATGGCAATAACGACACCCCCGGTCTTCTTCTGAGTCATCTTTAAAAATTCCCGGATATCATTATCCAGCTTCTCATATGAGAAAAATGCGTAATCCAGATATGGTAAAATCTCCTCATTGGTCGGGTCCTGGAGCCGTTTGGAAAAATCGTGAATCATGATGTTATTTTCGTTTTTAATCTCCTTGATATACCGGCCGATTCTGGACCATTTTTCTGAATAAACCATATCAGACTGCCTGACAAATGCCAGCCGTTCTTCATTCAGCGTGAAATCTGCCAGCACATTTCCATTGAATTTCTCATGAACACGGTCCCCGTTTATTACGTTCATCTGTGCGGCAGCCGACTGGCGGTCTCCGTCATAAAAGTGGGTCAGGTCAATCCCATAATTTTTCAGGACGTTCTCCACCGCCACCCCAAACACATCATTTCCCTTAATAGAAACGAATGATACATCCTGCCCCAGCTTTTTTAAATTAATGGCAAAATCCACTGCATTTCCTGTGGGGTAAAAACGGTTCATTGTGTAATAAACGTCGACGCAATTATCCCCGACTGCCGTAACCTTCATCCCTTCATACCTCTCTTCTATTCTCCCATTATTTCAATGTAATACCTGCGGTTTTTGATTCCATCGAACTCTGCGAAATAAATGTCCTGTGCATGGCCAACCACCAGCTTCCCGTTCTTTATGGGGAGCACACAGTGGTTTCCCACCAGCATGGATTTAATATGTCCCGGGGAGTTTCCTCCGGTGGCTCCGTAGGATGGAAGGAAATGGGCATGCGCGTATACGTCGTCATAGGGAACCATTTTATCCAGCTTTCCGATCAGGTCCTTTTCCACACAGGGAAGTCCCTCGTTCATGGTGATTCCCGCTGTGGTATGGGCGCTGATAACAAATACGACACCATCCTTCACTCCGCTGTTTTCCACCACTTCTTTCACATCATCAGTGATCTTAATGAGCTGCTCCTCCATGTCAGCACAGACAACTTTTGTAATCAGTTCTACCTTCATCTATCTGCCCTCCATTCCAAGGAACCGCATGGCGTTTTCACCGTAAACCTTCCTTCTTGTATCTTCCCTCATGGTTAAGTTATCCAGACCTCGTTTAACCCGTACCGGACGGAACCGTGGGGCATTTGAGCCAAACATCACCTGATCCTGAAAATTATGGTCCAGCCAATACTGGCCCATATCCTGATGGAATACCTTTTCCATGAACAGTTCCGCGCTGTCCATGTACATCATGGCCGTATCGGTGTAGACATTCGGATACTTGATCATTAACATGGCCATTTCCTGTACCCAGGGCCATGCAAAATGTGCCAGACACATCTGAAGCTTTGGAAATTCCAGTGCCACCTCCTCAAACCGCAGGGGATGAGAATATTTACACAAAGTTTTCGGCTCCCAGGAGAGACCTGCATGGAAAGTAATCGGACGGTTATATTCCAGACATTTTTCATAAATCGGCCACATCATTCTGTCGTCCGGATAAAATCTTTGTTTGGCCGGATTCAGTTTCAGCCCTCTTAAACCAAGGTCTGAAAATGCATGGTCCAAAACCTCCAGAGCGTCTTTTCTGTACGGGTCCACGCTGGCAAAACCAATTAATACATCTGGTCTTAAATCAACCAATGCCTTAATCTCCTCGTTGGTAATCATTACTTCCCCATTGCATCTGGTGGAGTGGTCCAGCGGAAGCAGCACCATCTTGTCGATTCCCGCGAAGGCGTTCTGCTTATCCAGAACCTCTAAGGGGAAAGGGCTCATCAGATGGTACCCCATTTCGTCACAGCGGCGGTTCAAACGTTCCTTATCTTTACAAATATCAGCAAACAGGGCCGGATGCACATGTGTATCAATCGTCATAGTCAATTCCTCTTTCCCGATACCGGATATTTTCGCAGTTAAAATATTCGGCTGTCTTTTTCTTCACGTACGCAAGCTCTTCGGCTGTCATATTGCAGTACTCGCTGTTTTCAGCGGTGGTTCCTGCATCCTGTACATAGGCCATCTTGGCATCCTTCATGGCCACGGTGTTAAACCACATTCCCTGGGGGATGTTGTACACCTTTCCGGGTTCCATGGGAATCACATCAATCTGGAATCCATCGTTTTCCCTGGTGGCAGCTAAAAGAACCGCTTTTCCGGAAATCATGATGAACTGTTCGTCTGTCGCATGATGTACTTCCAGTCGTTCGATATTTTCGATGTCATTGTTGGGCTTCCAGTTCTTAATGCATACCACCCAGTTTTTATTATCATATACACACTGGATTCCCTCGCCTTCGTGGCTGTAAATGTCTGCGTTCATAATATGTAACCTCCTCTTTCCTTTCTCTCATATTTACTATTAGTTCAATTCACTTTGTTTTGTGTTATTATAATACATTATATATCATTATATTGTCAATATTTTTTTACACATTTTTTACAAAAATCGTAACAGCTCAGCCTTACCTCTTCTTGCCCGCGTACCGCAGACAAGAAGCTTGTGGCGTCCGCCTTATGAAGCTTGCTTATAAAGTAATTTTCGTTTGATTTTCCACATCAGACAGACACCTGATGCTTCTTGTACGTCTTAAGACAAGCAAGAATATATCCTCCGCGAATGGTAACAATTTTCTTTTTATTTTCTTACTAAAACAAAAACAGGCGGGTCCAAGGAAAATTTCCTTGAAGCTCCGCCTGCTTTTGTCAAAAAGCTGATTAATACTCCACCTTCCACATATATCTTCTCTCATCCATGGAATGGCCGCGAACCTCTGCCATCTGGGATACATAGTAACGCTCAATGGGAATCATAACAACCGGATTGAAAAATTCCACAACACTCTCGTCGATCTTTCCGCCATTTAACTCCTTGAAGTCGATCACGATAAAGTTTTCTGCATAAGTATTTAAGAACTTTAAGCACCGCTCATCCAGAGCACGGGTTCTGCCTTCGCTCATTAAAAGAATCATCGGCAGCTCTTTGTCTGTGGTCTCAAAGGGGCCATGGAAGTACTCACCGGTATGCAGACATACGGCATGTTTCCACTGCATTTCCATAAAATGGCAGCAACACATGGAGTATGCAACGCCATAGTTTGGACCGGAAGCCAGAACATAGAACACCGGCTCATCTTTCTCCTTTTCTGCCCATGCCTTTGCAGCCGGGAGACAATTCTTTTTGCCCTCTGCGATGATCTCATCAATATACTGGTAAGCGTCCATGGCTTTCTCATATTTGTCCCAGTTCTCGAACTGATAGAGAAGTTCAAAGCCGATTCTTAAGGAGTTTGCCTGGTTAGAATCACTGTAAACCTGGTCATCTCCGTTGGAATATGTAACCACATACTGGCCAACCTTTGCCATGCCGGTCTGCATATTGCCTGTCATGGCAATGGTGACTGCACCTGCTGCGTTGGCAGTCTTAACAGCTTCTACGGTCTCTGCGGTTGCCTTAAGAGAACAGATCACAGCCACACATCTTTCATCCAGCTCCTTGGGGGTTGCATGAACAAACTCATTGCTGGTGTAGGTGGTTGCGCTGAAGGTCTTTGCCTCACTCTGTAAGAGATAAAGTCCTGGGAAAATTGCTGCTTTGGAGCCGCCGCATGCCACAAAATATACATGTTTTAAGCCGCCGATCTGGTCCATTTTCTGTTTGATTTCTGTTATGATTTCTTTCACTGTCTTTGTCATCTTTTACCTCCTGGTTATAAATGGTTTATTTCTTCTTCAAATGCTTTTCCATGTCCGAATGCACCACGCACCATACAGGTTTTGGATGCGAACTCGGCCCCGGCCTCAAGGGCTTTCTTCAACTCGCCCTCATAAAAGGCCTTATCCTCTTTCATTCTTTCTGGCTCTTTTTCCATGCTTTCTGTAAAAGAAAGGAGAAATGCAGTAGCAAAGGAATCTCCCGCCCCCAAAGTATCCACGGCTTCCACCAGCTTTGGTGGCTGTGCATAGAAGCTCAGCCCGTCGTAGTACATGGCTCCGTAGCTTCCCCGCGTTGCAATAATCTTTCCACCGCCCGCTGCCTTCATATTCCGGCAGATTTCCTTTGCTTCCTCCTCAGAAACAGAACCGCAGGATAAAAATACAAAGTCCGCATAGGGTGCAACGGCCGCCACCTTTTCCAGATCCTTCCACTGTCCTGAAAAATCATAGGAAAGTGGGACACCCGTTGACTTCACCTTTGCAAGCTGGCCGTCAAAGTAACTGTTGTTGCTGGTATGTACATGGGAAAAGCCCTTAATATACTCTAAATCCTCCTCTGTCAGATCAAGGGGCTTTTCCTTTGTGATGCCGCCCTTGTTGCTTCCTAAGAACACCCTGTCGCCATCCACCAGAGTCACTCTCGCATATCCGTTCTCGCCATCATACTGCCGACAGCGTCCATGCTCTACCTGCAGCTCATCTAAGGTCGCAATCACGTGGTCTGCAACCCCGTCGCGTCCGAACACTCCCATATAAGAAGCATCCGCTCCCAGCATCCTGGCATAAACTGCAAAGTTCAATGCCTGTCCTCCCGGGAACATGGTTTTTAAGTGTACGTATTTATCGCACACGTTATCCCCAATACCAATTACCCGCATCTCTCCATCTCCCTTTTCAATGATTATATATCATTATATAACATTATGCCATAATATTAATCGAACTCTTCCTATTTGTCAATAGATTTTTTCATTTTTCCAGCTTTCCAGCTGTAAATCAGAAGGCACACAAAAATAACGGAAGCCCTCAAAGTCTTCACATTTTAAGGAAAAGAAAAAGCCGGAAACGCTTTAGAATCAACGTTTCCGACTCTTTTACCAGAGCACGAGACGGGATTCGAACCCGCGACCCTCGCCTTGGCAAGGCGATAC
>ERZ808044.561-NODE-561-length-37009-cov-12.661107_pt1 | contig 37009 bp, 40 predicted proteins | sample MGYA00380195_ERZ808044 | MGnify/ENA primary metagenome ERZ808044 (study PRJEB31490, sample SAMN06133423) | mouse gut metagenome | isolation source: Z7_2 | host: mice | place: China: Chengdu | collected 2015-05 ...
GCAGCTTAATCAATCCTTTGCCGCGGACACAGTTTCATTTATGGTGGTGCCAAGTGTGCGGGCATGGAGGTTTATAAAGAACATTGTACTCATGAGTTTAGAAAAGAAGGCCTTTTTCTGATGGGGCCAGAGGGCGAGAAGATTACGGAGGATGATTTTACTCCTGTTGTTCCAATTGAAAATTATCATGATTTACGGGAAGGAGATTTTTTTGACCTGGGTGGTATTTCTATCGAGATATATGCTTGTCCCGGGCATACAAAAGGCAGTCTGGTCATGTTGATACCCGAAGAGCGGACATTGCTCCTGGGAGATGCATGTAACAATTATACATTTGTGTTTCAGGATTATTCCCTACCGATAGAAGACTATAAAACCAGCCTGATAAGAATCAGGGACAAGTTGGAAGGAAAATATGATCAGGTACTGGCTTCGCATGGGAACGGAATACTGGCTCATGAAATTATTCAGGAAAATATTCTTCTTTGCGAGAAAATTCTAAAAGGAACCTGCGACAAGATCCCAATGGAGTTCAGGGGAGATGCCGGTTTGGTAGCAGATGGCAATGCAAAGCCCGGACATGGGAATATTGTTTATCATCTTGACAAAATTTTTACACGTAACTGAAATTTGAGTAAGTTTGATGAACTGATCATTACTAAAAATCATCATTATGAAACCTGCAATACTGCATCAGCGCATCGGCAGTCCCAGGAACAGGCAGCTTTGCCAGGCAGGCAAACCCAATCTGCCTTTTCGGGATTTTGTGGCCCAGTTTCAGTTCCCGCAAAGTCCCGTTTTTTATGTCCTTTTCCACAAAATCGCTGATCACACAGGCAATTCCAAGCCCCGCTCTTGCAAACTCAATGGCCAGATCCATGTTATTTACTTCGATCACATGCCGAAGGACAATTTGATGCTCTGAAAGGAAAGTATCCACATGCCTGCGGGAAATATTCTCCCTGTCCAGCATGATAAAAGAGGCTTTCTCCAAAGTATCCTTCAGGGAACTTTCTTTTTCCTGCATTTTTTCTTTATACCCATTCTGAAAAGAGAGCAGATAAGAGTCCGTGGCTACAAAAATATCTTCTATTCTTTTTAAAGGCAAATAGGTGACGGAACGATCTTTTTCCATATCTGCCAGAGGAGGAAGCCCCACCAGGCCGATATCGATAGAACCCTCCTGCAAAAGTGCCAGCGTATCATAAGTTGACTGGCAGGAGATGGAAATTTTGATATTGGGATTTTCCTCAATAAAGCGTTTGAGCACAGGAAGAAGAATATACTTGCAGAGCATGGTGCTCACCCCTATGGACAGATGGCTGACCTTCTGGGAGGATGAAATCTGAAGCTGTTCCTCCCCGGATTTTATGGCGTCAAGCGCCTGCTCCACATAGCGGTACAACGTCTCCCCCTCCCGGGTCAGAGTTACCCCTCTGGAGGAGCGGCTGAAAAGAACGGTATTTAAGCTTTCCTCCAGCCTGGAAATCGCTTTGCTGATGGCAGGCTGGCTGATATACATTTTTTTTGCTGCGATAGAAAAGTTGCGGCAGTTTGCCACCTCATAAAAGACCTGATACAGGTTCAGATTCTGTTCCATTGGCTTCCTCTTGCATTTGATAACTTTTTGTAATTTTATCACAGTAATATCATAACTACAAGTTATATATAATATGAAAAGATACTATTTTTCATTTCATGAAATATGTGTTACACTTTTTTATACGAAATATTCATGCACCGTTTTCCGGTGCGCCACTGCATTGGAACAGATTTTTAATTCCAGAAGAATTTATAAGGAGGTAACGACCATGGGAATGACAATGACCCAGAAAATACTGGCAGCACATGCCGGACTTTTGGAGGTGGAAGCCGGACAGTTGATCGAGGCGAATTTGGATCTTGTGCTGGGCAATGATATCACCAGCCCTGTTGCCATCAAGGAAATGGAGAAGATGAATGTGGAAGGGGTATTTGATAAAGACAAGATTGCCCTTGTCCCCGATCATTTTGTCCCCAACAAGGATATTAAATCCGCAGAACACTGCAAATGTCTGAGAGAATTTGCCTGTCGCAATCAGATCACCAATTATTTCGAGGTAGGGCAGATGGGAATTGAACACGCCCTTCTCCCGGAAAAAGGATTGACGGTAGCGGGAGATGTGGTGATTGGAGCCGACTCCCACACCTGTACTTATGGCGCCCTGGGTGCTTTTTCAACAGGAGTTGGCAGCACGGATATGGCGGCCGGCATGGCTACCGGAAAGGCATGGTTTAAAGTCCCTTCCGCCATCAAATTCAATCTGACCGGAAAACCCTCCAAATGGGTAAGCGGCAAGGATGTGATCCTGCATATTATCGGGATGATCGGCGTGGACGGCGCTCTGTACAAATCCATGGAATTTGTAGGGGACGGGGTGGCGAACCTGACCATGGATGACCGCTTCACCATTGCAAATATGGCGATCGAAGCCGGAGGAAAGAACGGTATCTTCCCGGTAGATGATCTGGCAATCGCCTATATGAAGGAGCATTCCCAGAAGGAATACACCATTTATGAAGCAGATGCGGATGCGGTTTATGATGAAGAGTATACCATTGATTTAAGTACCCTTCGTCCCACTATTGCTTTTCCCCATCTTCCCGAAAATACTAAAACCATTGACGAGATCAAAGAGGATATTAAAATCGACCAGGTGGTGATCGGTTCCTGCACCAACGGCCGCATTGACGATATGCGCATCGCCGCAGAAATATTGAAGGGAAGGCATGTTGCCCCCGGTATGCGCTGCATCATTATTCCGGCCACCCAGTCGATCTATCTCAAAGCCATGGAGGAAGGGCTTCTGAAAATCTTCATTGAAGCCGGAGCTGTGGTAAGCACCCCTACCTGCGGGCCCTGCCTGGGCGGTTATATGGGGATCCTGGCGGAAGGGGAGCGGTGCGTCTCCACCACCAACCGTAACTTTGTAGGACGAATGGGGCATGTGAAATCCGAAATTTATCTGGCAAGCCCTGCGGTAGCGGCGGCAAGCGCCGTGACAGGAAAAATTTCCTGCCCCTGCCAGTTGTAATATAAAAATGAAAGGAGTATAAGCAAAATATGAAAGCGGCAAAAGGAACTGTTTTTAAATATGGGGACAATGTAGATACGGATGTGATCATTCCCGCCAGGTATTTAAATTCCTCCGACCCGGCAGAGTTGGCAGCTCATTGTATGGAGGATATTGATAAAGATTTTATTCACAAGGTAAAAAAGGGTGACATTATTGTGGCAGATAAAAATTTCGGCTGCGGTTCCTCCAGAGAACATGCCCCCATTGCCCTTAAGGCGGCTGGGGTAAGCTGCGTCATCGCCGAAACCTTTGCAAGAATCTTTTATCGGAACGCCATCAATATCGGCCTTCCCATCATTGAGTGCCCGGAGGCCTCCAGGGGAATTGAAGCGGGAGATGAGGTGGAGGTTGATTTTGACTCTGGTATCATCAAAAACCTTACAAAGGGAACTCAGTTTAAGGGACAGGCATTTCCGGAATTCATGCAGAAGATTATCGCGGCGGAAGGATTGGTAAATTATATCAATCAAAAATAGAGGCAAAAATATGCAATTTCCCTATAACTGATATTGGCCATCAATTTTTTGAAAGCATTTTATATAATATAATTTATAGAATTCTATAGAATTATACATAAAAATATGGTAGAATGAAAAAGTAGATTTTGACAATATGGTAAATTAAAGTGCATCTGTCTGACATGGAGTCAACGGCTGGCTTTAATGAACAAATTCAAAATCATCCACACTTAAATATTTTATAAAAGAACAGGAGGGATTTCTTTATGAACATTAAAAAATTATTGGCAGTAGCACTGGCCTTTGCCATGTTGCTTTCCGTACCTATGACTGCGTCCGCTGCGAGCCCTATTGATTGGGATTCCGTAATAGACTCCATTGATTGGGATCCAATCTATGCAGAATATCCGGACTTTAACTGGGATGATTATGGTCTTAGATATGATATGTCAACAGGTTATGTAGATCTGATAAAACGGGAAAATGGCAAATTTGAAGTACTGAAAGCAGACGTTTATAACTATGGTCCCATTTCCTGGCCTGAGGAAAAGGCTGATGCAAAAGAATATGATAGGGAAGCGGAGGCATACGCTCTTGCAATCAAAGCCACCGGAATTCCTCAGGAGGCATGGCAGGGCGCTGAAGAAGAGGGAAAGAGCATTGGAGAGTATTTAAATAACCTAGTGATCACAGTCCCTGGCTTGGACGAGGCAGTTCCAGTGGGACAAGGTGGAGGAGTGATCATTGACGGAGAAACTACGGGAGCAACCATCTCCATTCAGAAACCACTTCTTGCTCATGTAGATTCCGCTAAGTCCATGGCTTCTACAATTGGCGGCAAAGTTTTAAATGTTGTGAGCGTTAAGACAAGCGCTGTTTTTGGAACGGCAACTGTTAATTTCTATATGCCCGGCGTTACAGCAGACCAGAATATTCAGGTATATCAATATGATGCCGGACAGTGGACAAGCGTTAACGTATCCGAAGTAAGAGAAGACCATGTGGTAGCTGATCTGACATCTTTGGGAATCATTGCTTTTGTTGAAGTACAGTAATCTTTAAAATGTATTTATTGATATATAAGTGTGGATATCAGGGCTGTTGTTCGGATGCCTGAAAGCATTCGTGTAACAGCCCTTTTTAACATAAGGTCGGCTTTGCTATTGGAAAGGTTTTCTTATACTTTAACGGAATAACTCTTTCTTTTCATTTAAAAATGTAGTAGAATAACAAAGGTATTCACAGGAAAAACACAAATTCCTGATAAAATAGGCTTTGTGCCGCGGCGCATTATGCCGCCGCGGTTTGCTGCTGCAGCTTTTCTGCGGTACATTGCTACGATTTAACGTGAGGAGGAACTTTTTAAATGGCTAAAAAAACTACGCCTGAAGCAACAACAGAACCAAAGACAGAACCTGTGGCTCAACAAAAGGTTCAGACAAAATATGACCGGAAAATGGAGGCCAGAAGACAGCAAAAAATAAAAGAGGCCAAACAGGAAAAACTGACCAGGCTGATTGGGGGCGCCATCGGTATTCTTGTAGTGGCTGCTTTGATTATTTCTATCGGCGTTTCCATTGCCAGTAAGTGGACAATCACCCATGGCACCTATGTTAAGGTTGGAGACCATGAGATTTCTCAGCTTGAATATAATTATTATTTTAATTCTTCTGTCAATACCTATGGGGCTTATATGGGGATTGACGCTTCCATGGATTTGGAAGCCCAGCCTTATGCGGACGGTCTTACCCTGAAGGATATGTTCGATGAGATGACCATAGAACAGATTCAACAGGTAAAAGCTACTATAGACGAAGCGCAAAAGAATGCCTTTGACTATAATTCTGATGAAGAATACGATGCTTTCAAAGAAAGCTTTAAGGAAGGTGCTTCCACGGATGGGACGACTGTCAAGGAATATTATAAACAGAACTTTGGCGACTATGCCACCGAAAAGAATATGGAGCCCATTATCAGGGAAAATCTGATGGCAGGCGCTTATTATAACAAACTGGTGGAAGATAATGCTCCTTCTGAGGATGAAGTGAAGGCCTATTATGAAGAAAACCAGCAAAGCTATGACAGGGTGGACTACAGAAGCTTTGTGTTTAAGAACGATTTAGCAGATGACGCCAGCGAGGATGAGATTGCTGACGCTATGGAAGAGCTTAAGACAAAAGCTGACGCTATGATGGAAGCGCGTAAGGGCGGCGAAGATTTTGAAGAGCTCTGCATTCAGAATGCCGCTGAGGAAGATAAGGCCAATTATGAAGATGCAGAAACCGAATATTGTCTCAGCGAAGGCAGAAGATACGCCGGCGTTGCATCCACAATTTCCGACTGGCTTTTTGAAGAAAACCGGGCAGAAGGCGATATCACTGTTTTGGAGGATGAAGCTAACCATCGGTATTATGTAGTGGAATTTATTAAGAGATATTTTGATGAGGCCGATAATGAGTCTATTTCCGACACCATCGCCAGTCAAAGGACTTCTGAATATGTGTCCGGCCTGATTGCAAATTATCCGGTGGAAGACATAAAGGGTAATCTGAAATATTTGACTGTTAACAATGAGGACGAAGCATCTGATGAAAGTACGGATGAGGCAGAAGAAAACACAGAAACCAACGAAGAGGGCGCTGCGGAATCTGAAGGAACTGATACTGAAAGCGATGGAGAGTAATCTGCACAGACAACAGACAGCAAGCCCCACGAAGTGACCGTTGTTAATGAGAAAGAGAGGCGTCATGGCATTTAAACCATGACGCCGCTTTTATTATAATAAGCTGGCTCGCGGAGCGTGACAGCGTTTGTTAACATAAGGATGGCTGGCGAAGCCTTGCATCCGTTGTTAACATAAGAACCGTCCGCAAAGCTTGCTGTACTTATATTATATCCTGCAGTTTAAAGCTGTGACAAACCTTATCTTTTTGGTTACCCCTGAAAAGCCCTGGTAAAGGAACCTGCGGAGGATATGGGCTCATTATTGACCAGAAGATGATTCACATCCCCTATTGTCTGAACCCGGAAATACGCTTCATTGCTCCAGCGCTCCTCACTGGAGAGCACTGTGATAGAAGAGGTAGGGAGAAAGAAGCCATGAACCAGCAGTGGGAATGCAATATTGAGCAAATGGGAGAGTACCAGACAGGTAATTCCCAGATGACAGAAAATCACAATCACCGGTTCTTCCAAAGAGTCAGGAAGCTCGCCTAACGCATCGGGACGGGAAGGGGAAAATGTATGGGGAATAAACCGCTCCTTAGCTCCCGGCATACGGTAAAAATGATTTTCTCTTACATAACCATAGGAAGCAAGGAGCTTGTCAAAATTCTGACATACCATCCGATAATCCGTGGCAATTTGAGGATTGGTTCTCATAATATCAGACTCCGGCCAGCCCTCCGAATCCAGCATCAGCGCATCTGAGCTCCAACAGGAAGGAACAAAATCCCATGGAATTCCTCTCTTTCCATTTAAAGGATCCTCAATATCATAGGCAAATTCCTTCATCCAGTCCAGGGTGACAGCCGTCCGGTTCATTTTTTCCAGTGTGCAGGAAGCTGTATCCTTAGCCCTTCCAAGGGGAGAGCAGTAAAATTGCGTCACTTTCCACTTGCTGATACGCTGTGACAAAAAACGTGCCTCCCGCCAGCCCTTTTCTGTCAGGGAATCGCGGGTATAATCAGGTTCGCCATGACGAACAAATATAATTCTCATACTTGTAAACTCCTTTTCCTTTGTCTGTTTTATTGCAACAATTCATATTCTATAATGTATCGGCAGGGATTTCAACGATTACTTTTTATAAATATCAGGTTACTCCCTTCTGTCCTGTGCATCCTGCTAACAAAACCAGCAAAAACTATCTCTTGATACACATGTTCGGCTGTGCTAAAATGGCTTCATGAATAAATTTAAAAAAGATATAATACTTATAGTGGGAATCCTCCTGACAGCGCTCTTGTTCTGGCTGGTTCCCCTCCTGTTAAACAGAATAAACAGAAAATTCCCTGTAGCTGTCAACGTCTATCAGGACGGTCAGCTCCTGGCCAGTTATCCTCTTATGGACGATCTGACAGAAGCCATTCCCTGGGAAGAGGACGGTTATAATCTGCTTTTGATCGAAAACGGGATGGCTTCCGTCACAGATGCAACCTGTCCTGACCAGCTCTGTGTCAGGCAAAGAGCGATTTCCAAAAGCGGCGAGAGCATTATCTGCCTTCCCCACAGACTGGTACTGCAGATTGAAGGGGAAGAGGAAGGAGAACTGGATGCGGTTACCTACTGAAAAAAAGCCCTCATCCCGGGCTGAGAATCGCTCTTACGTCAGTCAAAATACCTGTATGGGTCTTTTACTGGCACTGGCTCTCATTTTGTCCTATGTGGAGGTGCTGATTCCTTTTCAGCCAGGCATTCCCGGTATCAAGCTGGGGCTTGCCAATCTGGCAGTGGTTTTATGCCTTTATCTAATGGGATGGAAAGCAGCCCTTCTACTTACCATCGTTAAAGCCCTTCTCAGTGGATTTCTTTTCGGAAGCCTGTTCATGATACTTTACTCCCTTGCAGGCGCCCTTGTCAGTGCCTTCGTCATGATCCTGCTTAAAAGGGCAGGCGGCTTTCACCTCCCGGTTGTCAGTGCTGCTGGCGGAGTCTCCCACAATATGGGTCAGCTCCTGGTTGCTCTGTTTGCGGTGGAAACCTATGGAATACTCTATTATATACCGATACTTTTGGCCTCCGGATTGGTCACCGGAATCCTGATTGGAATTACGGCATCCCTGGTACTGCCTTATATTACACAGATTTATCAAAGATATTGTTCGGGTGATTCATGAAAGGATTAAGAAATGATTGCATTTGTAAAAGGACAGATTGAAAATATTTCAGAGGAAAACGTGGTGGTGGATGTGGGAAATATCGGCATCAATATCAAAATTTCCGCCAGGACATCATCGCTCCTTCCCGGTATCGGCAGGCAGGTAAAGCTCTTCACCTACACGCTAGTCAGGGAAGATACCTTTCAGCTCTATGGCTTCTTAACACAGGATGACCTTAACATTTTTAAAAAACTGATTACCGTAAATGGAATTGGTCCAAAGGGAGGTCTGGCGATTCTTTCTGTTATGAATGCGGATGATCTTCGTTTTGCAGTCCTTTCCGGTGATGCGGCCGCCATAGCCCGTGCGCCCGGTGTCGGCAAAAAGACTGCCGAGAGGGTGATATTAGATCTTAAGGATAAGATTTCACTTGAAGATACCTTAATCCATAAGGAAATGCAAATGCCTGGTAAGAACGATCTTCCTTCTGGCGATGTAGCCCTAAATGAAGCGGTGGAAGCACTGATTGCCCTTGGATATTCCTCCTCAGATGCCTTAAGAGCTGTCAAGAGCGTTGAGGGCGGGGATGCCATGGATGTGGAAGAGCTCTTAAAGCTGGCACTTAAGAATATATTTAATTGAATCAAAGGCGGAAATAAAAAGGAATGGCGAAAAGAACAATTGAAACCAATTTACAGGAAGAGGACATTCGAATTGAAGGCTCTCTGCGTCCTCAAAAGTTGGATGACTATATCGGTCAATCCAAAATCAAGGAAAGTCTCAAAATTTATATTCAAGCTGCCAGGCAGCGGGAGGATTCCTTAGACCATGTACTTTTTTATGGGCCTCCCGGCCTTGGAAAGACCACTCTTGCAGGGATTATTGCCAATGAGATGGGTGTAAATATGAAGGTCACCAGCGGTCCGGCCATTGAAAAACCGGGGGAGATGGCGGCAATCCTTAATAATCTCCAGGAAGGAGATGTTCTGTTTGTGGATGAGATTCACAGGTTAAACCGCCAAGTGGAGGAGGTTCTCTATCCTGCTATGGAGGATTTTGCCATTGACATCATGATAGGAAAAGGGCCTACCGCCAGATCTATCCGGCTGGAACTGCCTCACTTTACACTGGTAGGTGCAACCACCAGAGCCGGCCTTTTGACTGCACCTCTGCGGGATCGGTTTGGTATCATTCACAGACTCGAGTTTTATTCTGTGGAGGAACTGCAGACAATCATTATGCATTCATCCCGCATATTAGATGCGCCTGTGGAGCTTTCAGGGGCCATGGAGATGGCCAAAAGAAGCCGCGGAACCCCAAGGCTTGCCAACAGAATCCTCAAAAGGGTCAGGGATTATGCCCAGGTAAAGCATGATGGAATCATTACCGAGGAGGTAGCCATGACAGCCCTTGATCTGATGGACGTGGACCGAATGGGATTAGATCATATTGACAGAAATATCCTCCTTACCATGATACAGAAATTTGGAGGAGGGCCTGTGGGTCTTGACACCTTAGCAGCCGCCATTGGAGAGGATTCGGGAACAATTGAAGATGTATATGAGCCTTATCTGCTCAAAAATGGATTCATCAACCGCACTCCCCGTGGGAGGATGGTAACCGATTTGGCTTATCACCATTTAGGGCTTGAAATTCCTGAATAATCTGCTTATAATAGATTTTGTATAGATAGCTTTGGACAAGCTGTATATTTTGTAGACGGAGGATAAGCCGGATGTCAGTTAAAACGGATACGGAAGTAATTATTGGCGGCAAAGTATTTACTCTGAGTGGTTATGAAAGTGAAGAATATCTGCAGAAGGTTGCATCCTACATCAACAACAAGACAGCGGAATACGCAAAGGTGGAATCCTTTAAACGTCAGCCCTTAGACACCCAAAGCGTCCTGCTCCAGCTAAATATTGCGGATGATTATTTTAAGGCCAAAAGACAAATTAATCTTTTGGAGGAAGAGATTCAAAATAAAGAAAAAGAGCTCTACAATCTCAAGCACGAACTGATTGCTTCGCAGATTAAGCTTGAAAATACAGAAAAGACCGTAAAATCCCTTCAAAAAGAGGTAAACGAAAACGCAAAGAAAATCGTAAGGCTGGAAACAGAACTGAAAAACAACGGATAAAATTAAGCTATCCTTATTGTAACTAAAAAGCTGTCCTGATCAGGCAGCTTTTTGTGCGCAGGCCCGTGTAGAGGTAGTATGCCGCTAAAACGGCGCATGGGCCCTGCGGCGAGCAGGAAAGATCTTCTTCCCTGTTCGATCAAAAACAGGCCAAAGGAGCATGCATGGGAAAGGTGGAACTGTTATCTCCGGCAGGAAATTTTGATGCGTTAAAGGGCGCAATAAACGCCGGAGCGGATGCCGTTTATTTAGGTGGGAAGAGCTACGGCGCACGCGCTTATGCCGATAATTTCACAGCGGACGAGATTTGCGAGGGGATTCATTATGCCCATGTTTTCGGCCGGAAAATCTATCTGACCGTCAATACCCTTATCAAGGAGAAGGAGTTGGACGACCTGTATCATTTTATGCTGCCCTTTTATGAAAAGGGGCTGGACGGCGTGATTGTACAGGATATGGGAGTTCTTCGTTTTTTAAGACATTATTTTCCGGGACTTTTACTCCACGCAAGCACACAAATGACAATTACGGGGCCAGAGGGCGCAGCTTTGCTCAAAGAAGAAGGAATTTCCAGGATTGTTCCGGCCAGAGAGCTCTCTCTTGACGAGCTTATCTCTCTTAAACAAAGGACCGGAGTGGAAATTGAAGCCTTTATCCACGGAGCCATGTGTTACTGCTACTCGGGACAATGTCTTTTCAGCAGCCTCCTTGGAGGACGGAGCGGGAACCGCGGCCGATGCGCCCAGCCCTGCAGGCTTCCCTATCAGGTTCAGGCCAAAAGCCCCAGAGGGCACGCCTTAAAGACTTCCTTGGTGCAAAGTGAAGGACAGAGCTGCTATCCTCTAAGCATGAAGGATATGTGTACCATTGATCTGCTCCCTAAACTGATAGAAGCGGGAATTGATTCTTTTAAAATAGAGGGGAGAATGAAAGATCCTGCCTATGCCGCAGGAGTCACCGCCGTTTACCGCAAATATATTGACCGATATTACCAGGTGAAAGAAAATTTTCAGGTGAGCAAAGAGGATCAAAAGCTCCTTGCTTCTCTGTACATCAGGAGTGAAACCGAAGATGGCTATTATCAGAGAAGAAACGGCCGGAAAATGATCAGTCTCTCTTCTCCCGCTTACTCCCATACAGATGAAGCTTTGCTTACTTCCATCCGTCAAAAATATATCGATACCCCGCTCTGCCACAGTGCAAAGGCAAAAATATACTTAAAGGCAGGGGAGAGGGCAGAACTTACCTTAGAAATGATTACGGATAGCAGGTTGAAAGTTTGTGTCGCAGGAGAGCAGGCTCAGGAGGCCCTAAGACAACCGCTGAGTAAGAGTAAGATAGAAGAGCAGCTTAAAAAAAGCGGGAACAGCCTGATTCGCATCGAAGAGGTCACCATAGATGGGGCTGAGAATATTTTTATGCCTATCAGCTCACTTAACGAGTTGCGCAGAAGCGCGATATTAGCTTTAGAGAAAGAGCTCGTGCAGGCACAGATGCCAAAGACAGAGAAAAAGGATACAGCTCTTAACCTTAGCCTGTATTCCGCATCCGCTATCCCAAGGAATCTTTCCCTTCCAAGGAACCTCCACGCTTCTGTGATGACCTCTTCGCAGCTAAAGGCTGCTTTGGAGGAAGGAATTGGACGTATTTATGTGGATTATGGCCTTTTAGATAAGCCCTTAGACCTCCCGGCAAAAACAGAGCTGTACGGGGTAGCGCCTTATATTGTCCGTGAAGGGGATAAGCCTTATTTGGAAAGGCTTAAAGAGCTTCTCTTATCAGGTGTTTTAAAGGGTGTACTTGTTAGGAACCTTGAAAGTGCCGCCTTTTTTTCAAAAAATATCTCTGCGGACAGAATCGTGCTAGACGCCAACCTGTACATCTGGAACCGTGAAGCTCTCCGTTTCTGGGAATCTTATGCCGGAGAATTTTATCTTCCAGTGGAGTGTAACGTTCGGGAATGGCGGGAACTCTTAGGCGCCTGCCAGGGCCGTAAGCTCAGGGCAGGAGCAGTGATTTACGGACGTCTTCCCATGATGATCACGGCGAACTGTGTCAGGAAAACCATGGGGAAATGCGGCGGGGAAAGAGGAATTACCCTGATGGAAGACCGATATGGGAAGAGTTTTCCGGTTTATTCGGATTGCCTGTGCTGTTATAATGTAATCTATAACAGTGTTCCGTTATCTCTTCACAGGCAGTTTCCCTGGAAAATACCTTCAGACGGAGATTACCGCCTAGATTTTACTCTAGAACAGGAAGAGGAAACGCGGAAGATTATCCGCTTTTTCCACCATCTTGCTACCTGCTCAGAGAAAGAAGGGGCAGGTGCCACCGATAAACAGGCTCCTGTCTTTGAAGAATACACAACAGGACATTTTAAAAGGGGAGTTGAATGAGCGGGCTGGAAATTTATGTCAGCGAGTATTCCAGATATGTGATTGCGCTGCTGATTGTTTTATATACCTATGAGAGCTTTGCCGTATTTCGGTATGCACAGGAGGAGAGAAGAAAGGGAATCTATACAAGACAGAGCTTTTTGATGTTTGCCTTTCACTTTAGTTGTTTTGTGACCATCTGCTTTGAGACAGGGGATATTAACTATTTATTTTTCTATGCTTTTCAGCAGATTATGTTGTATGCTTTTAACGTTTTGTATCGGATGCTGTATCCCAAATCCAATCGTCTTGTGAGCAACAACATGTGTATGCTCCTTGGCATTGGATTTGTGATTCAGACAAGGCTTGATCTGTCAAAAGCCATCAAGCAGTTTATTATTGCCACAGCTTCTCTAGCGATTGCACTGGTAATCCCCTTTTTTGTCCATAAATTTAAGCTGCTGAAAAAGCTGAAATGGATTTATGCCCTGGTAGGTGTTGTGGCTTTGGGGATCGTAATGATCTTGGGGCAGACAACCTATGGCAGTAAACTTTCCTATTCGGTTTTTGGCATCACCTTCCAGCCATCGGAATTTGTGAAAATTTTGTTTGTGTTTTATATTGCCAGCTCTTTGTACGAAGCATCAGGCTTTTTTGAGGTTTTTACCACAGCGGTAGTGGCCGCTGCTCATGTGATTTCTCTGGTGATCTCCAGGGATTTGGGCAGTGCCCTGATCTTCTTTATTGTGTATGTGATGATGGTGTTTGTGGCAAGCCGGAACTATCTGTATCTATTGGCAGGTTCTGTGGGCGGCTGCGGAGCAGCCTATGTTGCTTACCGGGTATTTAGGCATGTGCAGGTCAGAGTAGAGGCGTGGCGGGACCCCTGGAGCGTAATTGATTCCAATGGGTTTCAAATCACACAATCGCTGTTCGCCATATCCAGCGGAGGATTGTTTGGACTGGGTTTATACAAGGGAACGCCAGGTTCCATCCCATTTGTGGAAACGGATTTTATTTTTTCCGCTATTGCTGAGGAACTGGGAATTATTGCAGCCATATGTCTGCTCCTTATTTGCGTCAGCACCTTCCTTATGTTTATGAATATTGCTTCGGGCATGATCGACAGATTTTATCAGCTTACCGCCTTTGGACTTGGCGTTACCTATATTTTTCAGGTATTTTTGACCGTTGGCGGCGGCAGCAAATTTATTCCTCTAACGGGCGTGACCCTTCCTCTTATAAGCTATGGAGGGAGCTCTATTCTTACCACAATCGTGATGTTTGCCATCATCCAGGGACTGCATATCATCCGGCAGGACGAAGAGGAAGCGCAAAAAATGGCCCTTAAGAAAAGACGTCTAAAAAAACAGCGCTTAAGCCGACAGGTAAAAGGAGAGCTCCGAAGAAGCTATCCGGCAGGAGATGAGATTGAAGACGAAGAAAACGAAGAAGAATAAAAATATAGAAATCCGGCTTGTTACCTGGAGTTTTGTTCTGCTCTTTGTGGTACTTTCCGGCTATATCACATACTATTCCGTAACCCATAAGCAGGAACTGATGGGTAACAGCTATAACGGACGTCAGCAGATGCTGATTGCCCAGAACAGGAGAGGGAAGATTCTCTCAGCGGGAGGCGACATTCTTGCCCAGACAATCCAGGATGATGAGGGAAATGAAAAAAGGGAGTATCCTTATCAGAATCTCTTTTCCCATGTGGTGGGATATGCCACCAACGGCCGGATGGGGGTGGAAGCTCAGGCCAATTATTATCTGATCAATTCAAGCGCCCCCTTGTCCCAGAAAGCAGGACTAGAATTAGCCGGGGAAAAATATCCCGGGGATGATGTGTATACCACCCTTGACGTGGGTCTCCAGCAGGTGGCTTCCACGGCTCTCGGGGTTTATCAGGGCGCAATCCTTGTGACGCAGCCGGATACCGGGAAAATACTTGCCATGGTTTCCAAGCCGGATTTTAATCCAGAGGAAATTTCAGCCATGTGGGATGATCTCATCGCGGATGAAGACAGCAGTATTCTGTTAAACCGTGTAACCCAGGGGCTCTACCCTCCCGGCTCCACCTTTAAAATCATGACAGCCCTTGAATACATCAGAGAGAATCCGGATTCCTTCCAAAATTACAGCTACAACTGTAGCGGCGCTCTCACAAGAGGAGAGGACAGGATTCAGTGCTATCACGGAACTGTGCATGGAGGTGTGAATTTCACTACCTCCTTCGCCAAATCCTGTAATACCTCTTTTGCCAATATGGGGTTTACCCTAAACAGAGCTTCTTTTGGAGATACCTTAGAAGGGCTTTTGTTCAATCAAAAGCTCCCGGTTTCCTTTAACTCCAATATGAGCCGTGTTGACATGTCAATAGACACTACAGACTCTGAAATGATGCAGATTTCCATCGGTCAGGGGACCACATCCATCACGCCCCTGCTCCTTAACATGATCACCTGTGCCATTGCCAATGAGGGGGTTTTGATGGAGCCTTATGTGGTGGATCGTGTGGAGAACAGCGCCGGAAACTCCGTAAAATCCTACGCCCCTGTCTCCTATGGTCAGCTTATGGAGCCGGAGGAAGCTCAGATTTTGGGAACACTTATGAAAGATGTGGTGGAAGAGGGGACCGCCTCTAGGTTAAAGGGGCTCTCTTACACTGCCGCAGGCAAAACCGGTTCTGCGGAATACGGAACAGTTAAGGGCGATTCCCATGCCTGGTTTACAGGCTATGCCCCTGCCGAGGATCCGGAAATCTGCGTGACCATCATTATAGAAGGGGCCGGAGCCGGAGGCGATTATGCGGTGCCTATCGCAAAGAGGATTTTTGATGCTTATTTCCAGTAAATTCTCTATCACCATCCACGGCCCTAGAGTCGCTCATAGCAATAATTCTTTCTGAGATTGGAAAGGAAATGCAATGAAATTTTATAAACACCTTTATATTGGTGATACTGTTACTAACCCGGCCAAAATTAAAAGAAAGTTAAGGCTCCATGCAGGTGTGTCTGCCTATGTGATCACCCTCTGTGAAGACCCGGACCAGCTTGAAATTTTTCATGGCGGATATCTGAAGCAGAAGTATTACAGGTACCACCCACCCGTGATCATAGGGATTGCCTCTGACCATGCCGAAGCAGTGGAGATTGTTCTGCAGATTACCCAAGAAAGCCTTGATGCAACCGGGAGCTGCAATTTAAAAGAGTATCTAGCGCAAAAGTGCAAAAAGGACAAACGTGGAGTTTGATATGATTACGATACTGTTGACAATTTTAAAGGTTTTGGGAATTCTTCTCCTAGTCCTGCTCATGACGGCAATCGTACTTCTCTTCCTGGTGCTGTTTGTTCCGGTAAGATACCGGATTAGTCTGTGCCGAAGGGCTGAGGATAAGGCTCCGGCAACCATAGAAATAAAAGTTACATGGCTTTTACATCTGGTAAACGCCGCTTTTTCCTATCCGGAGGCCGCTTTTTTGCGGGTCAGGGTTTTCTGTTTTACCGTTTTTAGGTCAGATAAGAAAAAGAAAGCCACCTCTCCAAAGAAGCAGCCAACCAAGGAAACAGAAATCCCTGCAGAAGTAGCCGAAAAGAACCCCCACCCCCAGGAGGAAGCGAAAGGGCCAGAATCCAAACCGGGACAGGAGAGAGTGCTAGAACAGGACAAAACACCCGGACAGGAGCGAGAGCCAAAGCAGGAAAACGCACCAGGGCCAGAGAGTGAGCCAGAGCGGGAGAAAAGTAGCTTCACAAACAACGGGCAGCACGCCTTTGCGAACTCTCCTTATGTTAAAATAAAAGAATTTTTGTTAAAACTCCTGTCCCTGTTTCAAAATATCCGGTACACAATTACCAAAATATGTGATAAGATAAAGCATATTGTAAACAATATTCAATATTACCTGGAAATAATAAAAAGTGATACCTTCAGCCGGGTGTGGACTCTGTGCTCAGGAGAGGCATTTTCACTCCTGAAAAGCATCCTTCCCGGAAAAGTACGCGGAAGCCTTGTGATCGGCACGGGAGATCCGGCCAGCACAGGCCAGGTACTTGCCATCTATGGTATTTTGTATCCACTGCTGGGAGATCAAATAATCGTCACACCAGATTTTGATAGGCAAATTGTGGAGGGAGAACTTTTTCTCAGGGGAAAAATAACCGTATTTAAAGGATTAAAAACCGCATGGAAGATTTATTTTAGTCGGGATTTGCGGCGTTTAATCCAATTATTAAAAAGGGAGGCAGCATAAATGGCAGAAAACAACTTTGCAGGAGTGATTGATTCTTTGATGAAGGGGATGAGCACCGTTTTATCCACCAAAACGGTAGTGGGAGAAGCCACCAATATCGGCGATACTATTATCCTTCCGCTGGTAGATGTGACCTTCGGTGTGGGAGCCGGCGCCAGCGTGGGCGACAAAAAAAACGGTGGGGCAGGAGGCTTTTCCGGGAAACTGACTCCAAGCGCTGTTCTGGTAATCAAGAATGGCAATGCCAAACTTGTAAATATTAAAAACCAGGATGCCGTCACCAAGGTACTTGACCTGATTCCGGATATTGTGGATAAATTTACTGCACCCAAAGAAGATATGATCGAGGATGATGCGGCTGTAGATATTGCCTTTCCGGAAGAGGAAAAAAGCTGACTCACACAGGTCAGCTTTTGGACACGCAATAAAACGGCGGTAATTGCATAAGATAAGGTAAGAAGCATAAGCAGAAGGATTTACCCAATGAAAAGACTGATCGGATTTATTGCATTCTGGATTGCAGTGGGAATGCTGCTTATGCTTTTTCTAGCCCATCATTATCTGATCGCGCTGATCATTATCGCCCTTCTTTTACTTCTCGGATATAATTTTTATCTATAATGTTCTTTGCTTTTTCATCATAAGGAAACTGGAGGAGGAGTACCCCGTTATGCAGACAGTGCAAAAAGGTCTACTGGCAAATCCGCCTTTGGGAACCAGACCGCAGGGCAGTGTGGAGGTTGCGGTTAATAGACCTGAGTTTGTGAAAACATCTGACAATCAGGTTATTTTTTTTACGGCATATCATGTCTATTGTAAAGAGAGGCGGACGTGTTGGAGTGGTGCTTCCAGATAGCGTTCTTACGGATATGGGAGCCACAGAGAAAGTAAGGGAGAAACTTTTGGGTGCGGCGCAGGAACAACAGAGCTTACCATTGTCAGACCAACCGAAAAAGGTAACGTTTGCAAAGTCCATAACTGAGGTTCAATGGATACTTGATATGTTGGTATTAAAAGCATTTGTATATCAAAGTGATGACATTTAAAACGATGATGAGTTGACTAGAGCATTTGAGGGCGTATTACAGTCAATGGTGGAACTTGATAATCCAAAAGCAGCAGTGATTTTGGATGAGTTTAGAGTGCATTAGGTGACTTGTAAGGGAATATGTGAGAATATGATGATTTATAGTATAAGACAAGAGATAAGGTTGCGCAGAATATGCTGAGTTATTTTCAGAATCTCGTGGAACATATTGCAGTCAGGGTGTATTCAGAGGAACGGAAAATTCGCTAGGCCAAACGGTTCCGGGAAAAGGGAAGAAGTATATTAAAGCATTAAATAGTTCCCCAAGTTAAAGGAGACTACAATATGGATTTAACGACAATACAATCTATTCTGGAGATAGGAGAAAACATAGCAGTTGAATTTAAGCGTTGTGGAAATGGAATTGAATCAGATACCTACGAAACGGTGTGCTCTTTTTTGAATCGTTTTGGAGGAGACATATTTCTAGGGGTATTGAATGATGGTACCGTTCTTGGCATAACAAAGAATGCGATATCAGATCTGGTCAAAAATTTTATTAAGGTAGTGAGTAATCCGGCATTGTTTTCTCCTACAGTATATTTAGTGCCAGAAAAAATTGAATATGATGAAAATCGTACAATAATTCATATTCATGTTCCGCCAAGTGCAGAGGTACACAGTTATAAAAAGATAATTTATGACAGAGTGGATGATGCTGATGTTAATCGAGAGTTTACCAACAGTTATACCGCCAAATTTGTGATTGAAAAAGAGCGCATGTTTGTAGAAAATGCTAATCGTGCAGCAAGTGATAGATATATTACGGAGGACAATTTGGAGCCAATTCCAAAAAATCCAATTATTGCATCCTTTTTCAGAAATATAGGATATGCGGATCAGCTTGGTTCTGGTGTACGAAATTTATTTATAGTGAACGACAAAATAATTTGTCGTTCACTATAACCCCTCCGGGGGATGCGCACGATTTTTGCAAGGTAGAGTCTGCGTTTACACGCAGCAAAAATCGGCGCGGTGAACGCCAAAAACAAAAATTTTTGTCGTTCACTATAAGTATAGCAAATACTATTCGGGAAAGATGCCGGAATTTATTGAAGGAGACATTTTTAGAATCATTGTTCCGTTAGATGATTCGTATTCGTATGATTTTGGTGCGTCTGAAATCAAAAGTGCCGATAAAGTGCCGATAAGCGCCGACAAAATGCCGATAAGTGCCGATAAATATTCAAATAAAAAATTTATCGAAGCAGGAAGCATTGATTGTAGATTATTTGCAAAAAAATGAAAAAATAACTACAAGCAAGGCCGGGGAAGTGTTGGGGGTAAAGCAAAGAAGAGCCAGAGAAATTTTAAAAGAGTTGACGGAGAAAAAAGTGCTCCTTAAATGCGGTGCATATAAAGGAACCGTATATGTATTGAATGATAATTCAAAACCAACATGACAATAGAAATTTGAAAATAGCGGACATTTGCTCTATTATGTCTATGGGGCAGGAGATGGAAGTAGAATAAAACTGGAACGGGAAAAGTTTTCAGTCATAGCTTTTGGGTTAATACAGCATAGCTATTTGGAATATTCCTTGTGGTGGAATACACAGATATAATTGGAACATGGGAAATTAATTTTTTGTCCATACAAGTAAAAAGCTGACCTCGCACAGGCCAGCTTTTTACTGAAATTTATGCTCTTTCAACTCTTCCTGATTTTAAACAATTGGTACAAACGTGCATTCTCTTGGGAGCTCCATTTACCATGCATTTAACTCTCTTAATGTTTGAATGCCAAATTCTGTTAGATCTTCTATGAGAATGGCTTACATTATTTCCGAAATGAACGCCCTTACCACAAATATCACACTTAGCCATCATTACACCTCCTGACAATTCAGATTATAGATACACACAACAATCATATATTACCAGAAAACACTCAGGATGACAAGCGGAAAATTCATTTATTTTATAGAAAAATTGTTGTTTCTTTTTTTTTATTTTACGGTTATAATACAATATATATGTTCTTAAATAAGGAGGCAGCCTATGAAAAATTCTTCCATGAAGGAAACTTCCATGAATACGCATATGGGTAATGTGGCAATCGGGAATGACGTGATCGCCCAATATGCAGGCAGCATTGCCATGGAATGTTTTGGTATAGTTGGAATGGCAGGCATTAACGTAAAAGATGGCCTTGTGAAACTGCTCAAGATGGAAAGCATGACCAGAGGTATAAATGTGTCTATCAGGAATAATAAACTGACGATCAATTTTCATGTGATTGTTGCATACGGTGTGAGCATACTTGCTGTCACCGACAATCTGATCAGTAATGTAAAGTACAAACTAGAGGAATTCACAGGAATAGAAGTTGCAAAAATAAACATCTTTGTTGAAGGTGTTAGAGTGATTGATTAAGGAGGACCTTGCTGTGACTAATACAATCGACGCTAAGATACTTGCAAAGATGTTCTTAGCTGGCGCCCAGAATCTCGAATCCAAAAAAGAATGGATCAACGACTTAAACGTTTTCCCCGTACCTGACGGCGACACGGGGACGAACATGACCCTCACGATCATGTCGGCAGCTAGGGATGTTGCGGCCATGACAGAGCCTGATATGTTCTCCCTCTGTAAGGCAATCTCCTCCGGTTCACTGCGGGGAGCAAGAGGAAATTCCGGTGTCATTTTATCCCAGCTTTTCAGGGGCTTTACCAAATCGATCAGAGAGAAAGAAAGCCTGGATATCCCCGTATTTGCGGATGCCTTTGAGAAGGCTGTAGAAACCGCCTACAAGGCTGTTATGAAGCCAAAGGAAGGGACAATCCTGACCGTTGCCAAGGGGATGAGCGTCAGGGCCAGAGAGCTCTCAGATGAGGGATGCGCTGATCTGGCTTACTTTTTTGAAGAGATCCTAAAGCGCGGGGATGAAGTTCTTGAAAAGACTCCCGAAATGCTTCCTGTCCTTAAACAGGCAGGCGTTGTTGACTCCGGTGGTCAGGGCCTTATGCAGGTTCTCAAAGGGGCTTATGACTCATTTCTTGGAAAAGAGACTTCTTCTAAAATTGATTTCAGCATCCCAGCGCAGGCACCCAAGACTGATAATGCAGCTCCAGTCCGGAAAGAGACTGATATTAAATATGGTTATTGTACGGAATTTATCATCCTGTTAAGCCGGAATTTTAACATTAAGACAGAGATGGATTTTAAGGAATATTTGGAATCCATCGGTGATTCCATTGTGGTTGTGACAGATGATGATGTGGTTAAGGTTCATGTCCACACCAACGATCCCGGTCTTGCTATCCAGAAAGCCCTCAAATACGGCGCTTTATCCAATATGAAGATTGATAATATGCGCTTAGAGCACCAGGAGAAACTCTTTAAAGAAGAACAAAAGGAAGCTGCGGCAAAGGAGAATACCAAAAAAGAGGACGTGCCTGCCATGCCCCATAAGGAAGTGGGATTTATTGCAGTTTCCGTGGGAAAGGGTATCAATGAAATTTTTACCGGCCTGGGCGTGGACTATATTATCGAGGGCGGACAGACCATGAATCCCAGCACTGAGGATATGTTAAACGCCATAGAAAAGGTGAACGCGGACACAATCTTTATTCTTCCCAACAATAAAAATATCATTTTGGCTGCAAATCAGGCAAAAATGATGGTGGAAAACAAAAATATCATTGTAATTCCTACTAAAACAGTACCCCAGGGAATCACAGCCATCATCAACTATGTCCCCGATCTGTCCGCCACCGAAAACGAAGAGATCATGAAAAGCGAAATGGGAAATGTCAAAACCGGCCAGGTAACCTATGCAGTTCGTGATACCGTGATCGAGGATAAGGAGATCAAACAGGGCGATTATATGGGAATTGGTGACAGTGGAATCCTGTCGGTAGGAGGCGCAGTTCATGATGTTGCCTTCCAGATGGTAAATGAAATGATGACAGATGAATTAGAGCTGATCAGTATTTATTATGGCGAAGATATCTCGCAGGAGGCCGCAGAAGAACTCAAAAACCGTGTGGAGGAGTCTTATTCCTCCTGTGATGTTGAGCTTCAGTACGGCGGACAGCCAATTTACTATTATATCATATCTGCGGAATAGCCATATGAGAACTTTTCAAGTTATTATATACAAAAAGGACGGATTACCGTCCTTTTTGCGTAGGATAGAATTTGGTAACGAAAACCAGATGCCATAGTTACGGGGGAGGGGAGATGAAAGATTCAGATAACATTACATGTCTGAAAGGAATCGGAGAAAAAACCGCTAAATTGTTTCAGCGAATTGGAATCACAACCGTCAGGGAACTGCTTCTCTATTATCCCAGAGGTTATCAGAGCTTTTCCCCGCCCAAAAAACTTGCACAGTCCAGGGCGGAGGAAACCATAACGGTAGAGCTTTTCGTGGTATCGGATTTTAAATGGAAAAAGGTCCGCAATCTCTCGGTGGGTAGTGGCCTGTGCAGCGATGGTCAGAACAGAATCACTATTACCTATTTTAATGCCCCTTATATGAAGAAACGGATGAGCGCCGGTTGCAGATACCTTTTTCGCGGAAAGTTAAAAATTGGAAACGGAGGAATTGTTTCCAATGAAAAAGTCAGATATTCTATGGACCAGCCCAAACTTTATTCCTGGGAGGAATACGAGGCGCTGATGGGGCAGCTCTGGCCCAGCTATGGCTTAACGGCAGGACTCACCAACAGGACTGTATTAAAGGCAGTGAGCCAAGCATTAGAATCAGAAGATTTTAATCCGGAGGAATATGTCCCTAAAAAGCTGCGTTTGGAATATCACCTGATCTCCAGAAAGGAAGCCCTCCGGCAGATTCATTTTCCGAAGGATTATGAGCATCTTCTTGCGGCAAGGCAAAGGTTGGTATTTGATGAGTTCTTCCTTTTCCTTATCTCTATTCGGCAGATGAAGGAATATCATGAGGCCTCCCCCACAAATTATCCCATGATTGAGACCGCCTGGCCAGGGCGGCTTTTAGAACATCTCCCATTTTCCCTGACGGGGGCTCAGCTCAGAGTATGGGAGGAAATCAAAGAAGACCTCACCGGCGGCTTTTGCATGAACCGCTTGATTCAGGGGGATGTGGGCTCCGGCAAGACCATCGTTGCCTTTCTTGCACTTTTACTTGCGGTGAGCAACGGATATCAGGGTGCGTTGATGGCGCCTACTGAAATTTTGGCTTCTCAGCATTTTGAGCAGCTCTGTGAGCTCACCGAAAAGTATGAGCTCCCTTTTCATCCTGTGCTTCTGACCGGTTCAGTCAGCGCAACCACTAAAAAGGAGCTCTGCCGAAGCATCCGGGAGGGCGAAGCAAATGTCATTATTGGGACTCATGCACTGATACAGGAAAAGGTAAGCTACCATAAGCTTGGACTGGTGATCACCGATGAGCAGCACCGCTTTGGAGTCCGCCAGCGGGAGCTCTTATATGAGAAGGGTGGCGGAGCTCATGTGCTTGTGATGAGCGCAACCCCCATTCCCAGAACACTGGCTATCATTCTCTATGGAGATATGCACTTATCAGTGATTGACGAACTGCCTGTGGGCAGACTTCCCATAAAAAACTGCGTGGTGGGAACTTCCTACCGGCCTAAAGCCTACGAATTTATTACTAAAGAGGTGCGGAAGGGAAATCAGGCCTATGTGATCTGTCCCATGGTGGAAGCCGGGGATGAGGAAACGGAGGAGCTTGAAAATGTCACCGACTATGGACAACAGCTGAAAAATACGCTGCCTGAGGATATCCATGTGGAAATCCTTCACGGAAAAATGAGACCAGCTGACAAAAAACGCGTGATGGAAGCCTTTGCCGCGGGAGACGTCCATGTCTTGGTATCCACCACTGTAATTGAAGTGGGGATCAATGTTCCCAAGGCCACAGTTATGATGATTGAAAACGCAGAACGGTTTGGACTAGCCCAGCTTCACCAGCTTCGGGGGCGGATTGGACGGGGAAAAGATCAGTCTTACTGTATCTTTATGAACAGTTCAAACTCTGAAGCATCTATGGAACGGTTATCTGTTTTAAACCACTCTAACGATGGTTTTCAGATTGCCGAGGAGGATTTAAAGCAAAGAGGCCCCGGAGATCTGTTCGGCATCCGGCAGAGCGGAGATATGAATTTCAAAATTGCCGATATCTACCAGGATGCTGAATTGCTGAAAAAAGTCAGTATTTCCGTGGACAAACTGCTCTCCGCGGGCTTACTTGAAACGAAAGAGTGTGAGCCACTTAAGCGGTATCTGGATGAAAATGCCAGAAATTTTATTGACTTTAGAACAATCTGAAAGTAAGATGTATTTGCACGCTTTGATATAAGAAAGGATTGAGTGACAGTTTTGGATAAGAAAGTTGCAATTATTACAGATTCAAACAGCGGTATTACACAGGCACAGGCAGAAGAACTTGGAATCTGGGTTCTCCCCATGCCTTTTATGATCAATGAAGAGACTTTTTTTGAAGATATCAGTCTGACCCAGGACGAATTTTATGAAAAGCTTGAAAGCGGAGCGAATGTAGTCACAAGCCAGCCTTCCCCGGAAGCAGTTATGAATCTCTGGCGGGAAGTTTTGGATGAGTATGACGAAATCGTTCACATCCCCATGAGCAGCGGCTTATCCGGCTCCTGCCAGAGTGCGATCATGCTTGCAGAGGACTTTGACCAAAAAGTGCAGGTGGTAAACAACCAGCGAATTTCCGTCACCCAAAGACAATCCGCTTTAGATGCAATTGCGCTCGCAAAAAAGGGAATGTCTGCAGTAGAGATCAAAGATTTTCTCGAAAAGGATAAATTTAATTCCAGCATTTATATCATGTTGGATACCCTGTATTATTTGAAAAAAGGCGGCAGAATCACTCCTGCGGCTGCGGCCATCGGGACAATTCTTAGGCTGAAACCGGTACTTCAGATTCAAGGGGATAAACTAGATGCCTTTGCCAAGGCAAGAACCTCTGGACAGGGGAAATCTATTATGATAAACGCCATCCGAAACGATATGGAAAACCGCTTCGGTGGGGCAAGGGCAGATAATATCTGGCTGGAAGTTGCATATACTAAGGATTTGAGGACGGCAGAACAGTTTGCAGAGGAGCTTTTAAAGGAATTTCCAGGATTTGATCTGGTGATCAATCCACTTTCTTTGAGTGTTGCCTGTCACATTGGCCCAGGTTCACTGGCAGTTGCCTGCTGCAAAAAAATATAGTAAACGGGTAATCTGTTTTGCGTATATTATAGTGAACAGCAAAAATTTTTGTTTTGACGTTTACTATAGATATTATTAGAAAAAGAGGTTTGGCAAGATGGCAAAGACGGCAGTTTATGATGCTTCCAGCATTACAGTTTTGGAGGGGCTAGAAGCCGTAAGAAAAAGGCCGGGAATGTATATCGGCAGCGTTTCCACCAGAGGGCTCAATCACCTGATTTACGAGATTGTGGACAATGCGGTAGATGAACATCTGGCAGGATATTGTGATAAAATTACCGTTACTTTGGAGGCGGATGGCTCAGCTACCGTGGAGGATAACGGGCGCGGAATCCCTGTGGGGATGCATGAAAAAGGAATCAGCGCAGAGAGACTGGTATTTACCACCCTCCATGCGGGAGGAAAATTTGACGATTCCGCTTATAAGACCAGCGGCGGACTCCATGGCGTGGGTTCATCGGTGGTAAATGCCCTTTCTACTTACTTGACTGTCCGGGTCAAGAACGGTGGCCTGATCTATGAGGACAGATATGAGAGGGGTAATCCGGTAGTGGAGCTGATGGATGGGCTTCTCCCCGTAGTAGGCAAGGGCAAGGGAAGCGGAACAACGGTAAATTTCCTGCCGGACGATACGATTTTTGATAAAACCCGTTTTAAGGAAGACGAGATCAAAAGCCGGATGCATGAGACGGCATACTTAAATCCTGAGCTAACTATCATTTTTGAAGATAAGCGCAAAGCAGAGCCGGAACATGTAGAATATCATGAACCGGATGGTATTATTGGCTTTATCCGGGATATGAACAAATCTACGGAAAGTGTCTGCGATGTGATCTATTTCAAAGGAGAAAGCGAAGGAATTTCCGTGGAAGGCGCTTTCCAGTACATCAATGAATTTCATGAAAATGTATTGGGGTTCTGTAACAATATTTACAATTCGGAGGGTGGAACCCACCTGACCGGATTTAAGACGGCATTCACCAGCATCATCAATAACTATGCCAGAGAACTGGGTATCCTTAAGGAAAAGGATGCCAATTTTACCGGAGCGGATGTGCGCAACGGCATGACGGCAGTGATTTCTATCAAGCACCCCGACCCCAGATTTGAAGGGCAGACCAAGACCAAGCTGGACAATCAGGATGCTGCCAAAGTGGTTTCCAAAATTACCGGCGACGAAGTGGTACGGTATTTTGACCGAAATTTGGATACACTGAAAAAGATTATCGGCTGTGCAGAAAAGGCTGCCAAAATCCGCAAGAGCGAGGAAAAAGCAAAGACCAATATGCTTACCAAACAGAAATTTTCCTTTGACTCCAACGGAAAGCTGGCAAACTGTGAATCCAGGGATGCCCAAAAATGCGAAATTTTCATTGTGGAGGGAGATTCCGCAGGGGGCAGCGCCAAAACCGCAAGAAATCGGGCCTATCAGGCAATCCTGCCAATCCGCGGTAAAATTCTGAATGTGGAGAAGGCAAGCATTGACAAGGTGCTGGCCAATGCGGAAATCAAGACCATGATCAATGCCTTCGGCTGCGGCTTTTCCGAAGGCTACGGCAACGATTTTGATATCTCCAAACTGCGTTATGATAAAATCATCATCATGGCCGATGCGGATGTGGACGGCGCCCATATTTCCACCCTTCTTCTCACCTTGTTTTACCGTTTTATGCCGGAGCTGATTTATGAGGGACATGTGTACATTGCCATGCCGCCCCTTTATAAGGCCATGCCAAGCAAAGGGGAAGAAGAATATCTCTATGATGATAAAGCCTTAGAGCAATATCGCAAACGCCACAAGGGTCCCTTTACCCTGCAAAGGTACAAAGGACTCGGGGAAATGGATGCCACGCAGCTTTGGGAAACCACATTAAACCCAGAAACCAGAATTTTAAAGCTGGTGGAGATTGAGGATGCCAGAATGGCCTCTGAGGTGACGGAGCTTTTGATGGGAACGGATGTACCGCCCCGAAAAGCATTTATCTACGAGCATGCCACCGATGCAGAGCTGGATATTTAAGGTTACATTTTATGCGTCAGGAATTAAGAATTGTTTGTGAAAGGCATGGTTAGTAAGCTATGGAAGAAAAAATCATTAAAACCGAGTACTCCGACATCATGCAGAAATCCTTCATTGACTATGCCATGAGCGTCATTATTGCAAGGGCTCTGCCGGATGCAAGGGACGGCCTTAAACCGGTACAGAGAAGAGTCCTGTACGATATGCATGAGCTTGGAATCCGTTATGACAGGCCTTACCGGAAGAGTGCCCGTATTGTGGGTGATACCATGGGTAAGTATCATCCCCATGGAGATAGTTCCATCTATGATGCGCTGGTGGTTTTGACCCAGGATTTCAAGAAGGGGCTTCCTCTCATAGACGGACATGGAAATTTCGGAAATATTGAGGGTGACGGAGCTGCAGCCATGCGTTACACGGAAGCAAGGCTGGAGAAGATTACTCAGGAAGCTTTTTTGGCCGACCTGGATAAGGATATTGTGGATTTTGTTCCCAATTTTGATGAAACCGAGAAGGAGCCCTCCGTTCTGCCGGTAAAAATCCCCAATCTTCTGGTCAATGGCTCTGAGGGAATTGCCGTAGGTATGACCACCAGTATCCCTCCTCACAATCTGGAAGAGGTGATTAATGCCGTCAAGGCATATATGCTGGATGAGAGCATCACCACAAAGGGACTTATGAAATATATCAAGGGCCCTGATTTTCCTACCGGAGGCATCGTCATCAACAAAGATGAGCTTTTGCACATTTATGAAACCGGAACAGGTAAGATCAAGGTTCGGGGAAAAGTGGACATCGAAAAGGGCAAAGCGGGAAAGACGAGTGTGGTCATCAGTGAGATTCCCTATCCCATGATCGGCGCAAACATTTCCAAATTTCTCATGGATGTGGCAGCTCTTGCCGAGAGCAAGAAGACCCAGGATATTGTTGATATTTCTAATCAATCCTCCAAGGAGGGCATCCGAATTGTCATAGAACTAAAAAAAGATGCGGATGTTGACAACTTTGTCAATATGCTCTACAAAAAGACAAGATTAGAGGACACCTTCGGCGTTAACATGCTTGCCATTGCAGACTCACGTCCGGAGGTCATGAGCCTTAAGCAGATTATCAAGCATAACGTGGATTTCCAGTTTCAAGTAACCACGAGGAAATACACCACTTTGCTTGCCAGAGAAAAGGAGAAGAAAGAAATCCAGGAGGGGCTCATCAAAGCCTGCAATGTGATTGATCTGGTAATCGAAATCCTGCGTGGCTCTAAGGACAGGGCTATGGCAAAGGCCTGTTTGGTGGAAGGCAAGACCACCGGTATCAAATTCCGCTCCAGAGAGTCCAAAGTCATGGCTTCCCAGCTTAATTTCACGGAAAAGCAGGCAAATGCTATACTGGAAATGCGTCTGTACAAGCTGATTGGTTTGGAGCTGGAAGCTCTCATTAACGAGCACGAAGAAACAGTTGCCAATATTTACCGCTACGAGGATATCCTTGACCGCCATGATTCCATGGCTCAGGTAATCATCAATGAGCTTGATGAGATACGAAAGGCCTATTCCACCAAAAGGAAAACACAGATTGAAAATGTGGCGGAGGCTGTTTATGTGGAGAAAAAGGCTGAGGAGATGGAGGTTGTCTTTTTGATGGACCGCTTTGGTTATACCAAAACCATTGATGTATCTGCCTTTGAGAGAAATAAGGAAGCCGTCCTTACCGAAAATAAATTTGTTTTTACCTGCAAGAACACTGGTAAAATCTGCATTTTTACCAATACAGGACAGCTGCACACCGTAAAGGTTATGGACATTCCTTACGGAAAATTCAGGGATAAAGGTGTCCCCATCGATAATATCAGTAACTTTGACGGTGGGAAGGAGAGCGTGATCGCCGCCTATAGCCAGATGAGCCTGAATCTATATCGTATCATCTTTATCACCAGGCAGGCCATGATGAAAGTGGTAAGCGGTGGAGAATTTGATGTGTCCAAGCGCACAGTTGCCGCAACCAAGCTGATGGAGGAGGACGAGGTGGTAAATGTTGCCGTTTTGGAAAATCAGCAGCAGATCGTACTGAAAACCAGGGAGGGATATTTCCTGAAATTTGATCTGGAGGAAATTCCAGAAAAGAAGAAAAACGCTGTAGGTGTGCGGGGAATGAAGCTCACCGGAAACGATTGTGTGGAGAGCGTCTACTATACCCAAAGCAATTTTGAAACTCAGATTCCATATGGAGAGCGCATGATTAGTTTGGATAAACTAAAGACCGCTAAACGAGACGGGCGGGGAACGAAGTTAAAGCTCTAAGTAACCTGAATAAATAAGGAAGGAACAATACAGATGCGCGTGATAGCCGGCAAGGCAAGAAGCCTGAAACTAAAAGTTCCCGAAGGAGAAGGAACCAGACCCACCACCGACAGGATCAAGGAAACCTTATTCAATATTCTTCAAGGAGATATCCCTGGATGTGTATTTGTGGATCTTTTTGCAGGAAGTGGCGGAATTGGAATTGAAGCCTTGAGCAGAGGTGCCAGACATGCCTGGTTTGTGGAGAATGGCAGGGAAGCGATTTCCTGTATTTCTTCTAATCTTAATTTTACCAAACTGGCAGAGAGAGCCACATTGCTGAAGGGAGATGCCTTCAGCGTCCTTCCTCAGATTCATGAAAAGGAAGTTGACATTATTTTCATCGATCCGCCTTATCAGGCTGGATATGAGGAAGAGCTTTTTAAAGTGCTTCATTCTATGCCCTATGTAACTTTGGACACCCTGTTGATCTTAGAAGCCCAGGTTCACAAAGAGCTGGATTTTCTGGAAAGTGTAGGCTTTCAGGTCATAAGAGAAAAAAACTACAAAACAAACAAGCATGTCTTTATCAAAAAATATGCAGATAGAGGCAAAGAGTGAAAGATAAACCTTTCACAAGGTTGTTGTCAGATGGAGGATATTGTATGAAATCAGCAATCTATCCCGGAAGCTTTGATCCGGTAACCTTTGGACATTTGGATGTAATCAGGCGGGCTGCGAAAATCTTCGATGGATTAACAGTCAGCGTTTTGAATAATAAACTCAAGACTCCATTGTTTTCTGTGGAAGAACGTGTTAAGATATTAAAGGAAGCAGTCAAGGATATTCCCAATGTAAAGGTGGAATCCTTCAGTGGGCTGCTTGTGGATTATGCCAGGTCCAGAGATGTTCATGTAGTCATCAGGGGACTGCGCGCGATTACCGACTTTGAATACGAGCTCCAAAACGCACAGACCAATGCCAAGCTCTCAAACGGCGGGTTGGATACCATTTTTCTTACCACTAGCCTGGAGTATGCTTACCTGAGTTCTTCTAGCGTAAAGGAAATTGCCAGTTTTAACGGAGATATTTCCATGTGTGTGCCTGAATTCGTAGCTGAGCTCGTATATCAGAAATATGGATTAGAGAAGAAGTAAACCGGGGAGGGCACATGAGCAGCAAAATAGAGCAGTTGATTGACGAGATAGAAGATTACATAGACGGCTGTAAGTATCAGCCGCTTTCCAACAGTAAGATTATCGTAAATAAAGAGGAAATTGACGAGCTTCTCAGGGAGCTGCGCATGAAGACCCCGGATGAGATCAAGCGGTATCAGAAGATCATCAGCAACAAAGAGGCGATCTTGAATGATGCCCGCGCCAAAGCTGAGGCTCTGATTAATGATGCCACCATGCACACCAACGAGCTGATCAATGAACATGAGATTATGCAGCAGGCCTACGCTCAGGCCAATGAGGTGGTCAAGATGGCGACCCAGCAGGCACAGGAAATTCTGGACAATGCCACCATAGAAGCCAATAACATGCGAATGGCAGCCATGCAGTATACGGATGATATTCTGGCTAATATTGAAAATCTCATCTCCCAGACTATGCGTACTACCACAGAGCATTATGAGAGCTTTTTCGGTGCGCTGAATCATTACAGTGACGTGGTCAACGCCAACCGGATCGAGCTCAATCCTCCGGAGGCAGATGAATATACCGATACCCTGGAGGATTCATCAAAAGAGTCAAAGTCTGACACGGACAACATTAATCTAGATCTCATCAAATAGTGTGTTATTGAATGAAAAGTCTGACCCGGCTTGCCTTTTTCATGGAAGCCGGGTTTTTCCAATAATAAGAGGAGTTTTAAGCCATGAGTTCCCATAAAGAAAATCTGGTGATCGTCATTGACCCCGGCCATGGAGGTAAAAATGAGGGCGCCCTCTATGACGGCTATATCGAAAAGGAAATGACTCTTGCAGTAGCTAAGGCTATGAAGGAAGAGCTGCTAAAGTATGAGCAGGTGGAAGTCTACCTGACCAGGGAGGGTGACGCGGATATGAGTATTAACGACAGAGCCGCCTTTGCCGCTGAGAAGGATGCCGATTTTCTCTTTTGCCTGCATTTTAACACTTCGGAAGAACGCAATTATTTCGGGTCGGAGGTATGGGTGCAGGCAAAGGGTGAATATTACGCAAAAGGGTATTCTTTTGCCCAAATTGAAATGCAGGAGCTCACAAGCCTTGGGCTTTATTCTCGTGGCATCAAGACCCGTCTTAATAACTTAGGCAGGGATTATTATGGTATTTTGAGATATTGCACAGATGAAAATATCCCTTCTGCTTTGATTGAACACTGCCACTTAGACCATGAGAAGGACAAAAAGTATTATCAGCAGGGAGAAGAACAGCTAAAGGAGTTTGGACGTCTTGATGCCACGGCGGTGGCAAAGTATTTTGGCTTAAGGTCAGAAGCCCTTGGCGTGGATTACAGCGATTATCCCGTTCCTGAGACAACGGCTCCCGAACAGACCATAAAACCAGATCTGACAGAACCTGATCTGTGCCGGATGGAGATTGCCGAGATCCGGGAGGATACTGGAGAAATTACTGTACATATGGAGGCGGAAGATTCTGAGAGCTATATTCTGTACTATGGCTGCAGCATTGACGGCGGAAAAACCTGGTTCCCTTTGGAAGAGTGGCCACGGCCAGATACATGGAATCAATCTCTTAAGGAATATGACTTCACCCTCACGGTCCCTTTTGACCAGGATCTGCTTCTTGTAGCGAAGGTCTACAATGGATTTGACCGTTACACCGAAAGCAACTCCATCTCCCTATCCCCCATTCCAGACCCTTTCAGGCTTAAGGCGGAGGCAGAAGAAGCCCTGCGCAAGGCGCAGGAGAGCTATGAAGAAATCCATTACGATTTGCCACAGGCCACGCAAAATGACTCAGGGAAGGATTCTCTCTGGCAGATAGCTCCTGTGATCGGATTGATTTTACTGCTCATGCTCTTTTTATCCTTTTTCATGGCAAAAATGATATTTTTGCTAGTAAAAGGTAATAAAAGACGGTGAGAGCCGTGAGAATCATTTTATGCATGACATATTCCCTGATGGAAAGATCCGTATCCTTTATCATACTATAGGTCTGAGCAATGCAGGAGAGCCCGCCAAAGGGCAAAAGGCACAGCACCAGGTAAGGGGCCTTATTTCCTAAAATGCCAATTCCTCCTGTAATCTCCAAAAGGGCGCCGATACCACCTACAAATAATTCTTTCTCCCCGGGAGAGAGGGCTAAAAGACGTGCGGTGAGAAACGGCAAAATAAAAAGCAGGTTAAAGAAGATCATATAACCTCCCAACTTCGCAATACTGAAAAGAGAACGGTAGACAGATTCATCCAACGCCTGCAGCAGTGAAATAGAAGCCTTTCCAGACATAGGAGCCGGAGGTTTCATCTGAGAGTCCTTATCTGCAAAAAGTGTATAGCGCAGAACCAGCCCATAGAGAAGGGGCAGGCCGTACATACCAAACAAAAAGACAGGCGATGCTTTCAGCGTGAGGGTGGGCAGCACAAAGCTGATGAAATATACCGGGCCTATATTATTGCAGAAGGAGAGCAGAAAGGTTGCCTCCTTTTTGGAAATCTGTTTTTGCTCATAGAGCTGGGCCGCTACATGGGCTCCCATGGGAAAACCGCAGAGAAAGCCAATGATCATTCCATAAAGACAGGCATCCCCTGTGCGAAACAGACGGCCGAGTATGGGCTTTAATATTTTTACAAAAGAACCTGTAAGCTGCATGCGGATTATGATTCCCGAAAGCACCATAAAGGGGAAAAGAGTGGGAATCATCCTCTCAAACCAGAGCTTAAGTCCCTTTAGGGCAAGAGAGAGACAATCCGACGGAAAGGTTAGAATGATTGCGGTAAGGAGGACAGCAGATAATGGATAGTAGAAGTCACTTCTACAGAAGTCGCTTCTACAGAAGGTTCTTCTGAGATAAAATTTCAGTTTCCGCATAGGCTCTTTCCCCTTTTTGTGCTATAATATGAAGCACGTTGAAACGTGCGCAGGTCGTAAGGAATCCTCCCGCCTCCGGCGGGTCCCTCCTTACGACAAGTTATAATGTGAAGCACGTTACGATATGTGTCATAATAATGTTTATGAAATGAGGCGGGTAAATTATGCTCCAAAAGATAGAAGCGGTACTTTTTGATCTGGACGGGTCGCTGGTGGACTCCATGTGGCTTTGGGGGGATATCGACAGAGAATATCTTGGCAGCTTTGGTATTTCCGTGCCGGAGGGACTTGCAGACGAGATTGAAGGAATGAGCTTTTCAGAAGGCGCACTTTATTTTAAAAACAGGTTTCAGCTCCCAGATTCCGTGGAGGAAATCAAGGCGGAGTGGAATCGGATGGCCTGGGATAAATACACCTATGAGGTCCCCTTAAAACAGGGCGCTAGAGAGTTTATCGAATATTGCAGAGAGCAGGGAATTAAACTTGGGATTGCCACCAGCAATTCCCGGGAGCTGGTGGAAAATGTTGTGAATGTCCATGGCCTTATGCACTGCTTTGAGACCATTGTCACCTCCTGTGATGTAAACAAGGGAAAGCCCTCGCCGGATGTCTACTTGGAGGCAGCCAAAAGATGTGATGTATCTGCTGAAAAATGCCTGGTTTTTGAAGACATTGTCTCGGGAATCTTGGCCGGAAAGGCTGCCGGCATGAAGGTCTGTGCTGTGGAGGACGCCGCATCTTTCCATCAGGAAGAGGAAAAGAAAAGACTGGCAGATTATTATATTAAGGATTATTTTGAAATATTAGGAGGCATTCATTTTGACAAGAGCAGTGAAGGGTAATTTCGGATATCTTAAGGCCAAAAGGCTTAACGTGTTGATAAGAACAATCATTTTCTTCGCCATATCTCTGGCACTTTTTATTGCAGGCTATATCAGCACTGGCAAAAAAGAAAATCTGCTTACCATTGTGGCTGTTCTTGGTTGTCTTCCCGCCTGCAAAAGCATGGTGAATGCCGTTATGCTGTTTCGTGCCAGCGGCTGCAGCAGCCAGGCTAAGGAGACCATTTATCCCTTGGAGGGGCGGCTGATCGGAATGTATGATATGTATTTTACTTCCTACCAAAAAAACTTTGCCATCAGCCATATGGTGGTGGACGGAAAAATCATTTTAGGCTATACGGAAAGTGCTGTGTGCGACATTTCTGCCTGCCAGGAGCATTTGCAGACCATGCTCAGGCAGGGCGGCTTTAAAGATATGACGATCACGATTTCAAACCAGCTTTCCAAATATTGTGAGCAGCTTAAGAATTTAAATCAGATGACGCCGGGGGGCACCCCTGAGAAGGATGATGAAGTCAGGGTAGTGCTCTATGATATTTCTCTTTAAGCGAGGTTTAGGTTTCCCATGAAGCAATTTACCGTCAACGAAAAGGAAGCAGGGCAACGGCTGGATAAATATCTGCACAAGCTCCTGCCCGATGCTCCTTCCTCCTTTCTCTATAAAATGTTGCGCAAAAAAAATATTACCTTAAACGGAAAAAAGGCAGAGGGAAAAGAAAAGCTTGTATTGGGGGATACCCTCACGCTTTTCCTTTCGGAGGATACTATAAGCAGCTTTCAGGGAAAGCTTTTTCAAGGAAAACTTTTTCAGAGAAAAGCTTTTCAAGAAGAACCTTTTCAGGGAAGGCAGGATTCCCTCTCTGCCTGTTGTGATGAGGCTTACAAGAAGCTGAAAGGCATTCAGGTTCTTTATGAGGACAGCCACATAATTATTATGAACAAGCCCTCCAGTATCCTGTCACAAAAAGCTGCCTTTGAGGATTTGTCCCTGAATGAATGGCTGCTGGGTTATCTTCTGGCAAAAGGTGACTGGAATCCGGAAGAGTCAGCCGCCTTTAAACCCTCTGTCTGCAACCGTCTTGACCGCAATACCAGCGGCCTTGTGATGGGCGCTAAGTCCATAGCTGGAGGCCAGATGCTTGGCTCTCTTTTAAAAAGCCACCATATCCGCAAATTTTACCGAATGCTGGTAAAAGGCCGGGTCTCCCATGAGGAAGACTTAGAAGGTTATCTGGTCAAGGATGAAGAGAGCAACACCGTGCGCCTGGCAAAGAAGGAAGAACCGAATGCCGCCTATATCAGGACACGGTATTATCCGCTGGATTATTTTCGCGATATGACTCTAGTGGAAGCGGAGCTGATCACCGGAAAAACCCACCAGCTTCGGATTCATCTGTCTGCAGACGGCCATCCTCTTGTGGGAGATTATAAGTATGGTGACAGAAGCTTTAACGAGAAATATAAAAGGCTCTATCACATAAATTGTCAACTTTTATGTGCCTGCCGTCTGGAGTTTCCAAAGATGGAAGCCCCTTTTAATGGTCTAAATAAAAAAAGGATAGAAATTCCTCTCCCAAAAGAATTTTTGCGGTTAATGGAACATGATCCTGTATTATAATGGAGAAAAATTATGGCAACATGGAGTTCGAGAGGGCTTCGCGGCTCCACACTGGAGGATTTAATCAACAGAACCAACGAAAAATATCTGGAAAACGGCCTTGCGCTCATCCAAAAAATACCTACCCCGATCACCCCGATCAACATTGACAAGGAGTCAAGGCATATTACCCTTGCTTATTTTGAGCAGAAGAGTACGGTAGATTATATCGGGGTGGTTCAGGGGATTCCCGTCTGCTTTGATGCCAAGGAGTGCGCCATAGACCGTTTTGCCCTTCAGAATATCCATGAGCATCAGGTTAGCTTCATGAAGCAGTTTGAGAAGCAGCGGGGCGTGGCTTTTTTTCTGATTTACTTCTCCCACAGAGACGAGTTTTATTACCTTCCCTTTGAAATTTTTTATCTATTTTGGGAGCGGGCAGTGAATGGGGGACGGAAGAGCTTTCTCTATGAGGAGCTTAATCCAGAATATATTCTGCCAAAGAAGCACGGTATTTTTGTGCCGTATCTGGATATGCTCAGCAAGGATTTGGAGGAAAGAGAAAGCATTTGACAAAAGAACCTTCATTTTATATACTACCAAGTAGCTTGTTACTTCATATACTAACGTAGTAACGAATTAGCACTTTAAATCTCGAAAGTCAGGAGGGCAGCTTTTCTTCTTAAAGCTCTTTCATAACAAGGCTGCAAACACAATAAAGTGTGAATCCATAGCCTGAATTTTGGGCGCACTTCCCCCTTGGTGGAAAAAGTCCTTTTTAAAAACTTATCCGGT
>ERZ808044.562-NODE-562-length-36939-cov-4.254191_pt1 | contig 36939 bp, 39 predicted proteins | sample MGYA00380195_ERZ808044 | MGnify/ENA primary metagenome ERZ808044 (study PRJEB31490, sample SAMN06133423) | mouse gut metagenome | isolation source: Z7_2 | host: mice | place: China: Chengdu | collected 2015-05 ...
CCAGAACCTCCTGGTAATACATATCCATCACATTTCCTTCTGTCATTTCAATCACCTTACCTTTTAAGCCTTCATCTTGTCCTTAATCAGCTCTTCAACCTCCGGGGGGAAAGTGCCTCCCAGAGCAAAGTATCTTGCGGAATCTTTCGGTTCATAACCTCCTTCGGAAATCTGCCGGGCGGTACAGATATAGCCTGTCATGCCGTCCGTATAGGCCGTGCAGACTGCCGCGGGATTCTGCTGCCTTGCCCAGAGGGCATATTCCTGTGACATTTCCGCCCCGAAGAAATAAACCTCCAGTTCCTGTCCGTATTTCACATGTTTCATTCTCAGCTTTTCAAATGCCGGATTCCCTTTCTCCAATACCTTCCCGGCCCAGTTTCTCTGGATTTCATCATGGGAAGTCAGGCATTCTCTCAGTTCCTCATCGGTTTTACGGTTCTCCAGCGGAAGCAGAAGTTCCCGGGAATGTACGGACAATTTTTCGGAAATCTTTCTTCCGGATTGGGAAAGCGTCCTTTTGCAGTCCTCGGCAAAATCCGCGGCAAAAAGTTTTGCCTTTTCATAATCCCCTTCCGCGAAATGATTACCCAATACATTTCTGGGTCTCAAATCCCCCGTGCAGCCCTGCCAGAACATGGACACAGATCCCGGATATGCCTGATCCAAAAAGCCGAGAGCAATCCCGGGATAGTCCGGATGCAGGACATTCTGTCCGGAAAGATTGGCATGGCAGGGATAATGGACCACAAGCCCTTTCATATCTCCGTCCGCGTTTAAGAATCCCAGAATCGTCAGATGTGTATCGCTGGGCGTCTGAAAATTGGGACGCATCTCAATCCGGTTCCCCAGCTTCATCCTACGAAAAACATTTAGCTCCGAGTTCCCGTCAAAACGCCATACCGTCACCTCGTCCAGATCCTCCAGGGCTTCCTTTACCGCCTCCACAATCTTTTCAAGCAGAGAATCCCTGTAACTCTCTTCTGCCTGCTCCAGCTGGGGAATAAAGCTGTTTCCGGTTCCCGGCCCGGAATGATTGTGGGAAGCCACAAAGAACAGGCTGTCCCAGTCAAGTCCAAGTTCCCTTTTCAGTCTTACCCGGGCAATATCCGTAAACTGCGTATTCCACCAGAGCAAATCCCCATATATGAAGACAAGCTGTGCCTCCGCCGTGCGCTGTACATGGACTCTTACATAGATATCCTCCTCCACTTTCTGAAAACATTCCTTCCGGGAGGCATAGCCCGCCAGCCGTAACGGTGCAGACGGCGTTATTATCTTTTTTGAAGTACCAAACAGCATAGCATCCTCCTTTACCGGCCGGCCTTAAAGCAGGGAAGCGGATTCTCTGTCCAAGTACAGACAGGCCCTGGGCTGCAGGCGCAGAATACTTGCGGGGCAGCTTTCTGCCACAGGCCCTGTAAGCGTATCTCTCACCGCCTCCGCCTTACGACTTCCCGGCACAATGCAGAAATGATATTTTGCTTTCATCAGACCGGGAACCGTTACCGTCAATGCGTATGCGGGCACCTGCTCCAGAGAGGGAAAGCATCCGTCATTCACCTGCTGCCTGCGGCATTTTTCATCGAGCTCTACTTTCTTAATCACTGCTTTGTCCTGAAAGTCCGCCACCGGAGGATCGTTAAAAGCTATATGTCCGTTTTCTCCGATTCCCATAAAGACGATATCCACGGGATATTTGCGCAGAAGAGCCTCATAACGTACACATTCCTGTTCAAAATCCTTTTCTCCGTTGATCAGATTTACGGAGCAGAAAGGCTTTTTGTGAAATATGGCGCTGCACAGAAAATGGCTGAAAGTTCCTTCACTTTCCTGTGTAAGTCCGCAATATTCGTCCATGTGAAAGGCATGCACTCTCTGCCAGTTTATACCCGGTTCTTTCAGAAGCGCCTCCAGAAACTCATTCTGGGAAGGAGCTGCCGCAAACATGCAGCTCACCTCCTCCTTTTCCTCCAGAAGTTTTTTCAGGCAGGCCGCCGCGTCCTTAGCCGCGGCAGCCCCCATTTCTTCTCTGCTGTCATAAGTCTTTACACATAAGCTGTCATAATAGGTCTGCATGGATGATTCCTCCTTTTACTCCCCCATCCTGCTCTGGGCCGCAGTAAAGATTTCGCCCATCTGCTCTGCTCCCAGGGTCTTTAACTCCTTTTGGAAGGTCTCCCATTCGCTCATGGGCAGCGCTCCCGAGATAAACTGGTCCGTATACTGATTGATGACAGGCGTCACCGCGGAATTGTAATTGGTCATCTGTTCCGCTTCCTCCTCCGTATACTTAACGGGGAAATAGGGATCCACATAATAAGGCTCACACAGCTCCTTTCCCGCCAGCGTAAGAGGTCCCTGGATCAGCTGGAATTCATATTCTGTCAAAACTCTGGGACACATCTGCTGCTGAATGCCATACTTGGATGTGATGGACATATTGTTGGGATTGTTCGCGATCTCCTCCGTCCATACGGGGGCGCCGTTTTCATCCACGCCTGTATAAGTAACTCCTTCAATACCTACGGAAGTCAGCCATGACCCGTCCTCGGAGTACAGATAGTCAAGCCATGCCAGAGCCGCTTCCACATCTTTACAGTCCTTGGAAATGGAAACACAGGTGGTAGTCAAAATATCCGAGTAGGAAGGAACACCCTGAACGCCCGTAGGGCCAACCGGGGGCGGCGCCACCACAAACTCGGCGTCTTCATCCTGCTCCCTCAACACAGCAGTAAAGGTATCGGCACGATTGGCAAAATCCACAAAAGCACCCACATATCCTGCAGAAATGGCCTCTTCCCACTGTTTGCTGCTGGTGGTTACAAATTCTTTGTCGAACAATCCTTCTTCATACAGCGTTCTATACCATTCCACCATGTTTCTGTATTCTTCCGTATACGCGTTCAGCACATAACTGTCGCCCATTTTGGTATAACTTTCAGGATGCAGACCAAAGGTAGGCGCGCTGTAGAGTAAAAATACACTGCTTCCGGAGCGGTTCATCAACGGCACAAGACGGTCTCCCGCATTTCCCGGGTCTTTCTCTTTAAACGCCCGCAGTACTTCAATCCACTCCTCTGTGGTGGCAGGCACTTCCAGTCCCAGATCATCCAGCCAGTCTTTGCGGATCAGCCATGCCGTCCTCAGACGGTCCTGGCCGAAGCGCGGCAGCGCATAAATATGTCCGTCGCTTGCAGTAACCATCTTTCTGGCTCTTTCATCCAGTCTCGCATTGATGTTGGGAGCATACTCCGCAATCAAATCCTCCAGCGGAAGAAACACTCCTTTCTGGCCGTATTCATTTAAGGTGTTGATGTTATTTCCCATCATCAGATCCGGCAGTTTTTTGGCCATGATGTTGGCGTTAAATTTCTCGTCAAAATTAGTGGCGGGAGCCACAATGCTTTCAATCCTTACATTTGTGGCCTCAAACATCTTGTCTCTCACCGGGGTGTCATCTTTCACGGGCCAGTCCGTATGCTCGTAAATGAGATAAGATAATGTAACCTCCTGGTTCATTCTGGTATGCCCGTCCACAATGGTGGAATTACCGGCATTATCGTTTTCTGTTTCCGTTGACGGATTTTCCGCCGTCTGCGCAGTGCTTTCCGGTTTCACATCCCCTGTTTCCGCGCCGCATCCGGACAGCATTACCGCCGCCATTGCCACCGCCATAACCGCAGCCGTGATTTTGTTCTTTTTCATGAATCTCTCCTCCTTTTTTATTGTTATCATCCTTTTACTGCCCCTACCATAACGCCTTTTACAAAATACTTTTGCAGAAAAGGGTATACGCAGATAATCGGCAGAGACGTCACTACGATACAAGTGTACTTAATGCTGGTAGCCACCATCAGATTTCCGGTGTCCACCTGTCCTGCAAAATCTGCCATATTACCCTCAATCAGCATGGAACGCAGCATAATCTGCAAAGGGTATTTGGACTTACTGTTTAAGTAAATCAGCGGTCCGAAAAAGCTGTTCCAATATGTGACTGCATAAAACAATGTCAGCGTTGCCACAATCGGCCCGGACAGCGGTAGGATAATCTTTCCCAGTATCTGAAAATCATTTGCTCCGTCTATTTTGGCAGACTCTTCCAAGCTGGACGGTATGGACTCAAAAAATGTTCTTGTCACGATGAGATAATATGCGCTCATGCAGCCGGGAACCGTCACGGCCCAGATTGTGTCGATCCAGTTCAGGGTGCGCACCACCATAAAATTAGGTACAATTCCTCCCGTAAATATCATGGTAAACGCGATGAGCATGGAAAATTTGTTCTTTCCCGTGAATTTGCTCCGGGAGAGAGGATATGCTGTCAGCACCGTGAGAACCAGCCCGATCAAAGTCCCCACTACGGTATACAATATGGTGTTAAAATATGAGGTCCAGATATCGCTCTTCTGGAAAATCATCTTGTAATTCTGCAGGGTAATGCCCTTGGGTATAATATGCACCTTATTCTGCATCACCAGCACCGGGTCGCTCAGGGAAGAAGCTACAATCAGCAGAAAAGGATACAGCATCACAGCAATTACCAGCAGCATAATCAGCAGGATCAAAAGATCCAGAGCGTCCGTTTTTTTCTTCTTTCTCATCCCCACTCCTCCTTACCATAGACTGACTTCGCTCAGCTTTTTGCTCAGCTTATTGGATGTCACTACCAGCACCATACTGATAACGGATTGGAACAGATTGGCCGCTGTGGCAAAGCTGTAATTCGGCAGCGTATGTTCTCCCAGAATACCCCGCTTGTAGACAAAGGTAGAAATCACTTCCGAAGAACTTAAATTCAGGCTGTTTTGCAGAAGGAAGATCAAGTCAAATCCCGTTTCCATGATTTTGCCAAGGCTTAAAATCAGCATGATTACAATGGTGGGCTTGATCGCCGGCAGCGTAATATACCACATCTTTTGAAGCCTTGAAGCCCCGTCCATCGTTGCCGCCTCGTACTGCTCATAGTCCACCCCCGTCAAGGCCGCTATAAAGATGATGGCATTCCATCCCATTGTCTGCCAGATAGTCGTTACAATATATACCGTTCTGAAATAGGCAGGATTCGCCAACAGGTAAGGCGCTTCCTTCCCTGTTATGACACTGATCAGCCGGGCAATCGCACCATGTCCCGGAGACAGCAGATCCACCACCATTCCCGCCACTACCACCACGGATATAAAATGAGGCAGATAGCTGATGGTCTGCGTCAGTTTCTTCATTTTTGTCCATTTCATCTCATTCAGCAGCAGCGCAAACAGAATGGGAAACGGAAAGCTGAAGAGGATGGAATACAGGCTGATCAGAATTGTATTCATAAAAATCCGGGCAAATTGGGGGGTGCTGAACAAAGTCCTGAAATGCTTCAGCCCCACAAAAGGACTATCCAAAAAGCCGCTGAAAATATCAAAATCCTGAAAGGCCATTATCAGCCCGCCCATTGGCAGATAGCGGAATACAAAAAAATAAATCAAACCCGGTAAAAACATCAGAAGCAGCAGCCTGTCCCGTTTTATGTCCTTCCAGGTCTGTCGAAACCTGCTCTCAAAACTCATTTTAGCTTTTTTCTTCATGCTCCTTTACTCCTTCCCAAAATGTGTCTCCAAAAAACGGGCCGTGCTTTGAAATTGTTTCTCCGACAGCGCCGAAAAATCGAAAGAATGCCGTCCCCCCTCCACAATGATCATTTCCGCCTCATACTCCTTTTCCAGCAGCTTATTATAAAAATCAACGGAAAGTCTGAAATCCACCGTCTCATCCCGGTCGCCGTGGATCAACAGAATCGGACTGGGGCGGCGCTCCAGCCGCTGCGCCGGAGATGCTTTCCTCCATTCCTCCCGGGATTCTTCAAAAGGTGCCGGCATCAACAGCTCTCCTCCCCATTTCAGAATATCCGCCACCGGGTAAAGCGCAATGGCACAGGAAATCCCGCAGGATTTTTCCGTGGCAAGCCAGAGTGCCAGATGTCCTCCGGCGGAGCTTCCGATTACGGCAATTTTTTTCGGATCTATGGAGAATTGATTTGCGTTCCTTCTGATAAAAGACACGGCTTCCATACAGTCTTCAATGCATTTTGGCCAGGCGCTTTGCAGCCTTCTGCCCCGATAAGGTCCCTCCTCATACAATGCCATATGGTAATTGGCCGAAAAAGCCGCATACCCCATTTTGCACAGCTTTTTTGCCATGTTCCTTTCCCGCTCGTCCCCTTTGTCCCCCGTGGTCCATCCTCCTCCATGCAGCAGCAGGCAGGCCGGCAATGTTTTCCCCGGCTTTACCGGAAGCCATGCATCCAATGCGGGGTTCTCCCCCCGGATGCTTTCACAATATGGAATATTTTTTATCAGAGTTATGGAATCCGTTTCCTCTTGTTTTTTCATCGGCAGTTCTCCCTTTATGAATTTATTATAATATCTTTTATCTTTCCATTTCTCCACATATTTTCTCAAAAAATTGATATTATTTACGATTTCGTTAGTTATCTTTTACAAAACTATCCTCTTGTTTTTCCCTCTTACCTGTGTTATTGTATAAGTCCTATCCCATTACAGCACCGCTTTGTAAAAGGAGGGCAGAATATGTTTATCTCAGACAGAGAAGAATACAAGAACATTCGTCTGTATACCATGGAGGATAATAAAAGCCAGCTTCCTGTATACATACGCCATTACAGTGACAGGGATAATCCCACCGAACTGCACCGTCATGAAATGATCCAGATTAATTATGTAAAGAAAGGACAGCTATTCCATCAGATTAACTCCAGTACTTTTCCCATTGTAAAAGGGGATGTTTTTATTATTCCCCCATATATTCCTCATAGACTCATAAAGGACGGGGAAAATGCTTTTGAAATTATTGAACTGGAGTTTGAGCCGGAATTTCTATTTGGAGATTCCCATGACAACAATATGAGTATGGAGGATTACAAATCTCTTTTCAACTTTGCGTACATTGAACCCTTCCTGGTCAGTGAAGGGGAAGTAAGGCCCCGCCTGAACCTCACGGGTAAATCCCAGGTGAACGCGGAAACGCTTCTCTCGGAGATCGAAGACGAATACAACCAGAGGGAGGACAGCTTCATTCTGTCCATCAAGGCGCTTCTTTTACTTCTTCTGGTGCTGTTAGGCCGCAAGTTCAACCAATCCATTGAAGAAGTGGAACAGCAGGTTTTCGCCAGACATCAAGATGCGCTGGATGAATCTCTGAAATATATTGCCGAGCATTATACGGAAGCTCTTACCATAGAGCAGGTGGCCCGTGTAGCGCTGCTTTCCCCTTCTTATTTCAGCTATCTCTTTAAAACCATGACCGGAAAAACCTTCATTGAACATTTGACGCTGATACGTCTTCATAAGGCCATGGAGCTTTTAAAAAATACAGACAATTTTGTGTTGGAAATCTGCCTTGACGCCGGGTTTAAGAATGTAAATCATTTCAACCGCACCTTTAAAGCCTTTACAGGTCTTACCCCGCTGCAGTACCGCAAATCCTTTCATGGCAATCCACGAGAATAGGTCAAGGAAAAAGTGAAATAGAATAAGACGAAGTAAAGAGAATCAGATACAATAAAAGCAAAAGTTTTAAAGGAGATGAATATATGAATCTGATTCCCGAACCTCAAGAATTGACAGTTCAGCCGGATAAACATTATACTCTGCCGCAGGAGGCAGTTCTGTGTATGCCGGGGCATGACAGCCGTCTGGTCAAAGGAGGGGCTGCTTTGTTTGCCGGGCTCACCTCCCAACCCGCTTCGGAAGGAACCTATGCCCTGTTCTGCGGATGCGGCCCCTTTTGCCGTCCGGAATCCCTTTCCTCCGATTCGTTTCATGAAATCCCCTCCGGGGAGCAATATGATTATTACGAGATTTCTGTCACCGAACAATATTGTCTGGTGCACAGCCCTACTGCTGCCGGGCTTTTCTACGGCATTCAAACCATGAAGCAGCTTCTGGAATCTTACGGCAGGGAAATTCCCCTGCTTCAGATCCGGGACTGGGCTTTTACCCCCCTGCGGATCGACCATTATGATCTGCGAACCATACATCCTACCTGTCAGCATCTGATCGAGTATATCCGGGTCATGGCCTCCTTTAAAATAAATGGGCTTTTAATAGAATATGAGGACAAACTGCCCTTCACGGATTTAAAAATGCTGCGCCATCCCCACGGACTCACAGGCGCAGAGCTGCAAGAGCTGTTGGAAGCCGCCCATGAAAATTTTATTGATGTGATTCCTCTGCAGCAGACCTACGGCCATCTGGAATATGTTTTAAAGCATCCGGAATTTATCGGTCTGCGGGAGCAGCCAAACCATGTGGCGGAACTATGTCCCCTGAAGGAGCAGTCCCTTTCTCTGATCCGCCGACTGTTAAAGGAGATCTCCGACCTGCACCCTCGCAGCCGGTATCTGCATCTCGGAGGAGATGAGGTGCGGAATATCGGTACCTGCGCCCGGTGCAAATCCTCCGGCAAAAGCGGAAGCGCTTTGTTTATCAGCTTCATGAATCAGGTTGCCGCATATGCCGTTGCGTTGGGGAAACAACCCATTATCTGGCATGATATGTTAAAGGAGGCCACAGAGGAGGAACTTGCTTTATTAGACAAAAGAATTATTGTCGCCGTATGGCTTTACAGCGGAAGAAATCTGAAAAAGCGGGCGGTTTCTTTTGTGGAGAAATTCCGCCGCGCCGGCCTGGCGGTGCTGGGGGCCCCGTCTGTGCGCTGTTGGGACGACAGCGCCGCTCAAAATCATCCCGTGGCGCCAAGACGCCTTTTCAATCTGGCAAACTGGAAAGAGGTAAATAAAGAGTACCGGCTGGGCGGGTTGATTTTCACCAACTGGTCCGCTTCCTTTGCCCTGGGAAATCCTTACGGCCTTCTGGAAACCACCCGCTATCTGACCTTTTACGGCTGTGAACAGGCCTGGAATCCCAACGCCGCGCAGAATAGCTATCCCCGGCGTTTTTTCGCTCTTTACCACGGCATTGGGGATGCGGATTTCCTCACGGAGCATTTCACATTGGAGGACTATTATCTGATTCCCCATTTGTATCTGCCCCTGTGCCGCAAAAATGATATAACCGCCCGGCTCCTGGATATTATGCAGCAATATGATGAAGTTCTTGTAACCGGGCTGCCTGTGCAGGATATGCTCTTTCGGGCGGATATGTGCCCGGAAAATGAGGAAATCATTACATTTTTAAAAGAAAACTACCGCCAAAACTATGACGCGCTGGATCGCATAAAACCAGCAATGGAAGAAATATTGTCGGAATTGCTTCCCCCGGCTTTCATTCCCCTTTACCTTCATTCCAGATTCTATCTGCCGGAACTATACCGCAGGGAGGCCGGAAGACTTCTTGGCCTATAATCGGAATGCTGTGCAGGGCAGAGCGGTTCTGCCAAAATACTGCTGCTGTAAAAGAACAAAGGCGAATCTGCATTTCGTGCACAGATTCGCCTTTCATACTGCTTCTTCTGATTTCCGGTCTCTTAATTGTTGGATTGACTGCAAGGAAGGAAAAATATACTTACCATCCCAGTTCCAATAGCCAGCTATTTAGCAGCCTCTCCCGATCCTTCTCTTCTATCTCTAAGTCTTTAGGACTTATATACTCGCCCTTAATGTTACCGTCTACAATATACAACACTCTGGAACACCTTGCGGCTACCTTTGCATCATGGGTTACCATCATAATCGTTGTTCCTTCTTCGTTTAACTTTACCAATTCCTCCATTACCTCATTTGACGCAGTTCTGTTCAAAGCTCCCGTCGGTTCATCCGCAAATAAAACCCTGGGCATATTAATCATACTCCTGCAGATACAGGCTCTCTGAAGCTGCCCTCCCGAAACTTCATTGATATCGTTATCGGCAATGTCAATAATACCCAGCTTACGCATCAGGTCTTGTCCACGCCGGGCCGTTTCCTTACGTGTTTCGTTATTCTTATCAGATTGTACTGCAGGAAGAATAATATTGTCGAGCACGGTCAGATTTTTAAGCATATACATCTGCTGAAAGATAAAGCCCATTTCATCAAGACGCAAGTCTGCAAGCTCCTTTTCACCCATTTTTGCAATGTTCTTTCCACAGAATTTTGCTTCGCCTGCGCTAATGGAATCCATGCCCGAAACGGCATACAGGAGAGTTGATTTACCCGAGCCTGACGGACCCATAATGGCTACCATTTCGCCTTCAGAAACAGTAAAGTTTACATTTTTCAAAACATTGTTCTGGCGTTTGTTTACGATATATGTTTTGCAGAGGTCTTTTACTTCTAAGATATTCATAATAGTTTCCTTTCTTATTCCATTTTTACTCAATGTTATTCAATGTTAGCAGTGTCGGAGGGCTTGATTTTTCTTGTGTAAATTGAGGTCAGGAATGCACTTACGGCTGTTGTAACAAGAATCACAACAGGGAATACCAGATACATTTCAACAGGATCGATAACGTAGGAGGGTGCAAGCTCCATACCCATCATTTCAAAGATCGGGTCCATGCAGAGGTGCGTAAGAGGCATTGCGAAAATTTCACCGATCATCACTACAATGATTCCCACGAATAAAAACCTTAAAGTGTGATATGCATAGATTTTTCCGTTTCGTATGCCTACGGCTTTCATAAGTGCGATTTCACCTTGCTCCTTTGCGATAAAAGAACGCTCCATAAGTACGGTTATGAGTGCGGCTAATAGGATTGACAGAACAACTACAAAGGATTTTACTGCATCAAGAGTTTCCGTAATACCGAGCATATCTGCTACTGCTTCGGCACAGGTTCTTACATTTTCATATTCGGGAAAAGTCCTCCGAATCTCCTCCATTCTTCGTTCTATTTCCTTGCTGTCAGGATGATCCGTAAAAGCAATCTGCGTATAGGGGCTGCCTGCTGCCTGAACGTAATTTATATACGCATCACTGTGAAGTCTGATCCCGCTGCCCTGCATATTCATAGACTGGAAAAACGCCGAAATAATATATTCCTTATCTCCGTCAATGTTTTTCACCGTAACGGTATCACCGATATTTGCGTTCAGATTATCCGCAGCAATTCGTGTTATTGCAATTTCATCGGTATTCTGCGGCGATATTCCTGCTGTGTATTCGTACATATCCATTGTTGATCCTGTGCCCTGATAGATAGCAATATTGCTCTCGTTTTCTCCGAAAGATACGGGCAGCATGAACATCATTTCCTGATAGCATTTTGCAGGAATGCCACTTTCTGCAAGAGTTTGTTCCATTTCCTCAAGGTACTTTTCAAGCCTTTCGCGTCCGTCTTCCTGCATACATTCCATAATTATTTTATTATCCAAACAGATATCGCAATCTGCCCATCCAAATGCTGTCGCAAGACTGTTGCTGTTCATAGTAGAAACAGTTGCCGAAAGCACCAGCAAAAGGGCAAGACAGAGGAAGAATGTGAGTGTGATAATACTATATCGTCTGGGACTGCTTACAATATCATTCAGTGCAAGGAAAGGCGCCATCGGAAACTTGGATTTACTTAAACTCATAAGACTCTTTTTACGAAAGCGTTCACCTGTTTGACCGTTTCTGATTGCGTCAATGGGCGTCAATTTCTTAACCTTGCCTGTACAGCCATAACAGAACAATAAAATGACTGCGATAACAAGAACGGCACAAAGAATGTTTACCAAAATCGGACTCTGATTTCCGACAATAATTGCCTGCGAGGAAATGCTCATAAGCATTTTACCGAAAAGGAAGCTAAATGCAAGACCGATGGCCGCACCGATCACAGAAAGTCCCATATATTTCACAAGGTATAAACCCCGGATTTTAAAATTGCCGATACCAATAGCCTTCATTACACCAATTTCACGGAATTCCTCGGAAAGTGTAAAAGAAATGGTAAAACGCAAAACCACAAATGCTATTATAATAAGCAGAATGCTTACCACAAGCAGAATACCTACCACTATCATATCAAAAATATAGAAGAATTTCACCAAGGCTTTATCCATTGTGAGGAGGCTGTTATCTACAAGCGGTTTTATTTGCGGCAGAGCCGTTTCCATATTGGAAGAATATAGGTAGACAAGCGTACCACCGTAATATTCCTCCGCATTTTCTGCAGAAAGGAAACACGCGAAATCTTCCTCGCTTATGATATAACGGATGATCGTGGACTGACCTGAGCCGAAAAGTGCGTCCTTTATTTTATCTGCAAGAACAAATTCACGGCTCACACCATTTACCTCTATGATAAGCTTATCACCCACATCAATACCAAAAGCGTCCGCCTTACTTTCCGCCATATATAATTCGCCCTGCCCTACCGTTTCAAGGATATTGCCATCAGGAAGAAAATAATTCATATAAATATCGCTCTGAACCAGATGTGTACCTTGCTCGAGAACGATATCCCCGTCCTCATAGCTAAAATTTTCAGTCGATAAATACAATATATCTTCCGTTTCATAATGATCTACCGCAGATGCCGATCTTACCGTTTCGTCAATGTCAACAGCAAGATTTTTATTCATAGCAACCACAAAATAATCAGGCACATTCGCCATTTCAAAATAACGGTCCAGTGCTGTGGTAACATTTATAACGTTGTTTACACTTGACGCTACAAACATTGTGGCAAGAATAATAAATAATAGAAGAATAAGATTCATTGCCCTTTTTCGTTTTAAATCTTTTTTTAGGATGTTTAGATACATTTTGTTACCCCTTTCTCTTGTTTCTGAACTGATTCTACAAGAGAAATTATTAAATAATCCTTAAATGCAAAACTTCAGAGTCACTGAATATAACCCTGAAGTTTTCATACCCATTATGCTTTTCTAACGACTATCGTCACACAAAAAACATCTTCATTCATTTGCGCGAAGATGTCCCCTTCCATTTTACGCATCAATGTTTTGCAAATATAAAGTCCCAGACCGTTCCCTTTCATACCGGTACTATTGCTTCCACGATAAAAGGAATCAAAAAGACTTGGAAGTTCCTCTTTTTTCAGATTGCATCCCGAGTTCTCGATCTGTATTAATTTACAGTCTTCTTCCTCCCCAAACGAAATGCGGATGCGTTTACCGTCGCCATATTTTATGGCATTTTCCATAACATTTTGCAGAACCTCAACCATACGGTTCTTATCCCCTTTGACAAGACATTCCGATATTTCATCCACTTGAAATTCGGTGTGAATGACAGACAACTTCTCTTTGTAATAACTTACTGTGACTTTCATAACCTCTGGAAGGTAATACTCTTCCATACGCACTTCCAAATTCAAAAAATCTTCTCTGGATGCAGTTACAATTTCATTCACATACCCCTTTATTTCTTTCACATTCCTTACAATGCCCTGCAAAGCTTCGTCCTTTCTCTCCTGTGTGTCATACAAATCCTCCGACAACGCTTTGGAATACAATTCAATGGAAGAAAGCGGCGTTTTAATATCATGGGACAAAGAAAGAATCAATGTCTTCCGCTCCTTTTGAAATGCAAGCTCTTTCTCTTTTGTTTCCTCCAACTTTTCACGAAGCATGTCCATTCCCCACAGGAAACGCCCAAACAGCTTACTTTTTTCTTCTTTTACAGGCATGGACAAATTCCCTTTCGCCAACTCATAAGATAAATTACTCATATCCCAAAAAGGCTTTAAAACCTTATGATGCACATACACCATCACAATATTTGTCACAATCATCATTCCAAACAACGAGATATTGATGTACAAGGGTAATTGTTGACTTCTTTTCACTGCATATTCTATCCGATACAGTTTACCAGCTATTTCTTCCACTAGATAATCGTTATCACAGGCTTCTCCGGCAACAAACTCTCTGATTCCTGCTATCGTCTCATACTGATTGAAACTCATTGCTTCTATTTCGGAAGCCTCCAGTTTTTGTTCTTCTATTTCCTTAATCACACGCCTTGCTTCTACTAAATATAATTTCCCTTCACCGCCATTGTTTTGTCGAAAATACAATATATTCGTTGACAGTATAAGCAAAATCTCTGCAATGACAATCAATAGCATAAAAAATTTAAACTTACTCAAACCGATACCCTACTCCCCACTCTGTAATAATATGTTTAGGCTTTTTGGGTTCTTCTTCTATTTTTTCCCTAAGCCACTTAATATGTACCGTCAGTGTCTGAATCTCCGAATCACTGTCACTTCCCCAAACGGTATTGAACAAATATTCCTTCTTCATAGTTACATTCTTATTCTCGATGAGCAGCTTTAACAGTTCAAACTCCTTTTCGGTAACTTCTTTTTTCTGCCCATCTACATAGAGCGACTGCTGCACAGTATTCAAGCGGATATTCCCTTCTACAATCTCTGCCTGACCATATTTTCTTTTAAAAATACCTTTTATTTTGGCAATTAAAATCTCTATATCATAAGGTTTCTCAATGTAATCATCTGCACCAAGATTTAAGCCTTTTAATTTATCATTCTTTTCCACCCTGGCACTGGCTATTAAAATATGGGTATTGGAAGTCTCCCTAATCTTGGAGCAAACCGCAAATCCATCCATTCCGGGAAGCATAATATCCAGCACAATCACTTTGGCTCCATATTTTTCATACAATTCCAAAGCTTTTTCACCGGTTTGGGCTACACTAACCGTGTAATTCTCCTTACGCAAAAAATCACACAACAAAATACCTATTTCTTTGTTATCTTCTACAATTAATATATCCAACATGTTTCTTTTCTTTCCTTACTGTTCTTACATTTCAAGTGAAAATTCAATTTTCCGCTCTCCATTATACCATGTAAAAAGCCTGCATTCCACTCATATCAGAACTACATCATGAGACTAATTACCCGGAAACTGTCAACTTTCCATGATCCATCTCGTACACTTCATCACACAGCACTTCTATATCTTCTTTGTTATGGCTTGCCAAAATAATAGATTTCCCTTCATCCTTTAAATTTAGAAGGATTTCTCTAACATCTTCCACGCCCTGATTGTCCAAACCGTTCATTGGCTCATCCAAAATCAGAATATCCGGATTTTCCATAATAGCCTGCGCAATCCCAAGTCTTTGACGCATCCCCAAAGAATATTTTCCGACTTTCTTTTTGCTGCCCGGATCAAGTCCAACCCGTTCCATGCTCTCTTTTATTTCTTTTTTCCCAATAATATTTTTAATACTCGCGAGATACTCGAGATTTTTATATCCACTGTAAGAACTAAGAAAACCGGGAGTTTCAATGATAATTCCTATATTATCAGCAAAATCTGTATCCTTGCCGATTTCTTTACCGCCTACAAAGACTCTGCCGCTGGTAGGTTTCAAAAATCCTATTATTGTCTTAAATAAAACAGTTTTTCCAGAACCGTTTCTTCCGACGATCCCATAAATTTTTCCTCTTTCAAATTCTATGGAAACATTGCTAAGAGCAAGATCCGAACCGAATTTTTTTATTACTTTATCAACTTTTATAATGCTTTCCATTCTCTTAAACTCCTTCCATTTCTTTGCCTTTCAGAAAACAGCCGCCAATCCAATAACAAGCAGCAACGATTGCAATTTGTACAATTATTACACTTATAATAGAGAATCCATACATATCTTCATATAAATTGCTTTGTACATACATTCCCCATACTCCAAACATAAATCTTGCACTCTTTCTAAAATGGAAACCACTCAGAAAAGTTAAGCCTTCTAATAACAATAGACCTGCCGGTATCATTTTTTTAATCCTTAAAGTTTCCATAAAAAGAAATATTGCCGATAAAGTCATGGCATGAACTGTCCATAAAACAAAAATCACTGATATTTCCTTTAGATTTCCTATAAACATATGTAATGCAAACAAATCAATCATCTTGAATAGCGTCAATAAACTTACCGCTGCAAATACACCATTTAACAAGTTTCTCAAAAAAAAATGTTTCCACCACTTCTGTATCCACCCACATCGGACAATAACAAAACGTCTATTCTGCTTATCCATGCCAAGTTGGAAACCAAGTACCAATAGATAAATTCCTATCGGAAACAGCCAGCATCCCAAAGGAATTAACGGCAGAGTATCCATTTCATCCATGGCAACACCTGCAAATAACTGAAAAAACAAAGACATTCCCGCCTATTCCTCCTCCATTGCATCCTTAAAATCTACCCGTCCAATTAACCACGAAGAAATCAACGCCAAAATCAATATGATAGCGCAAAACATAACTACAACTTTCCATTGTCCACCATTTCCATCTATGGCATATCCGGGAATTGCTTTTGCCATGAGAGATAAATATGCAGCTCCCTCTTGTTGTAATAAGTATCCTGCAATTTGTATACCGAATACGATCAATATTCCATAAATTTCTTTTAAAAAAAGATTGCAAACATAAAGCAAAAATCCGATCAATACCAAATACAGGAATAGAAAGACAAAAGTAATCATAAATGCCTGCGGTACAGTCATTGTTTGCATGATATTCACCCACGGAAATGAAATATTATATTTTACTCCTAAATGATTATTAGTATCCATCGCCAAATTATAAACCGGACTGCTCCACATATTTCCCCAAAATCCAAGCAATGTACTGACAGCTACCGATACAGCAACTATGCCGGCAACATATAGAAATGCCTGAATCATAATATATTGCAGCATGGCTGCATCCCATTGTTTCCGACTGCTCCTGCATAATAACAGATATGTATTCTTTTTAATAAAAGGAGCATCTGATATAATCAATAACCAACCAACGACAAGAAACAAAATACTTTTATGATGATGTTCCACTACGACAAATGCTTCCAATACATTAACCGGTTCCCCAATATCCAATGCATACTGCAAAAACAAATTCAACCAGTATCCAAACAATGCTATTCCCAAAATAAAACCCATAATTACCCGCTTATTATGCTGCTCTTCCAGAAAAGTAGTTTTCGTCATGCAAAAGACCTGCTTTATCCTAGCCATTCCGATACCTCCTTTTCAATCCCCACATGACTACAAATGATACCAGCAAAATGTAAATACATTCCATAAACCCAGACAATGGATAATTGTTCAAATCATCCCCTCGCATAAGATAAATCGGATTCAGTACCGAAATTTTCCCTAACGCCAGCCACATAGCCTCATACAATACAAATGGAGCAATTAACGCCACATATTTATTGGGAAGCCATACTGCAAATGCAAGGCCTGCCAATGCCCATATACATCCAAATAGAAAACCCAATATCACCTTCCAAAGAAAGATATACCACTCTCCATAGTTTTCTATATAAAAAATCAATGCCGTTCCCGCCATAAGTCCCTCATCACTTCCCGTTGGTATTCCGGGAATACCGAAGCAGTAAGCAATACTCAAAACAATGATAAATGGAATAGCCAGCATGGTACCGCCAGAAAGAGCGACTGTAGCAATACGGGTAAGAGCAAATTTTCTGGGTAACATTCTGGAATAAATCAGTTTTATATATCCACTGCCATACTCTTCACAAAAGGCAGAGGCATAAGCAAGCCCCGGAAATATAGCCGCAAACGGTGTAAATCCTGATGCTGCAAATATTTCCATCATAATAAAATAACTGCTTCTGCTCCTGTTAAGCGGCGCATGGAATGCTGCCGAAACTAAAATCCATGTAACTATTAAAAGACCCGCCAAAAACCCTCTGTTTAAAAAACTTCTTTTCAAATCATGTAAAAAGAACCCTTGCATATTACTCGCTCCTAACTATTTCTCCCGATACTGCATTCACACAAATACTCCAACTAGATCCATTTGCCACGAATGCTTCAGCTAATTCTTCATTCTCCATCCAAGCTGACATTGGCGTATAAATATGCCATACGGGAACCAATTCTAACTTATTTTCATCTTCTTTAAAAATCGGATAATATAAAAATTCAACTTCTGTCAGAACCGCTTTATTGCTTCCGCTTATTTTACCACTGTTCAGATGCGTTTCCAAAATCTTTTCAATCTGACTCCAGGACAATACTGTCCCGCATTTTTCCTGCGTTTCCGCTTTGCCGAGACAAGCATTCAAACTTAAGGTTACGATGCTTTCTTCACAGATCCATGCTTTTCCTGACGGAAAAATTTCTCCTGACGTAATAGAACCAAATTCATGTATAACTCCCATGCCCTGGTAAGACGGAGTAAACTCAATTTCATAAAATGTAACGCTTTCGTATTGATACTGCGTAATTTTATAAATATCAATTTCTGCCATACCAGTCTGGGAAAGCTTTGCTGATAATATTTTTTCTGCTTCCATATAAACAGTTTCACTGTCTGCTTCCTCTAACACAGTTTCGTCTGCAGATTTATAAATAGATGCACACTTTTCATATAAGAGTTCATCCTGATAATATGCACCTGTTCCATATGAAAAACTTGCTGTCTTTTGTTCATCCGATAATTTATAAATAGGTGCATTGCCAAAGACCGAAAATACTGCCCGTTCTTCTCCTTGCTCGTTATCTGCCTTAGATTGTTCCATTTCCCTTTGTGCTTCCTCTGATAAGTCCTTAATATTCCCTGTTTCACTTCTTAAAAACTCTTTCAAAACGTCTTTTGTAAGCGTATCATTTTCGCCAAGCACCATGTTATAAACATCCTGCGGAACATCCGGCATCTGTGCCTGAATTCTGATTACATTATCTCCCGTACCAATGACACTGTTAATTGCCTGCATATCATTTTCCGCTGCGCTCTTCGGCTCATTCACGATTGCAGCCACTTCATCCTCTACAGAATCTTTTGCGTGAAGAATGTCCCCATTGGCCGAACTTTCCGGAGCCTTCTGGCAGCCGCAAACGCTAACTACCATCAACATCGTCACAACTACTAATCCCAAAACTTTATTTCTCATAACTGCCTCCTGTACGATTTATTATGAGCATATTATAAATACAATTTTTTTGTTTTCTTCTGTTTTGCGAAATTCGACCAAATTATTGCCGAAATCAACCCAAAAGAGCCGTTACAAAATCATATCGCATCTTTCAGCATGAATTCGCAACAGCCCTCTGCTACATCTCTTTTACATACATCATAACATCCGTTTTCATAGAATCATTTTCATATAAAAACGCTATATCTCCATGATGCTTTTCCACAATTTTGCGGACGTTTTTAAGTCCTATCCCATGATTTACTCTATCTTCTTTTGTCGTCTCCCAAAAATCACTTCTCCCGTCTGCAATTCTCTGACAGCTATTACAGATATTTAAAAATATAATTCCCTTATCAAGTTTTATTGTTATTTTCAGTTTTTTATCTTCTGTCTGCATAGAAGCATCTATTGCATTATCCAATAGATTTCCCAAAAGTACATTTAAGTCAAACGAACGTAGGCGCAGCTGTTCCGGTATGCTGATTTTTGTTTCTACCACATTTAAAACCTCATTCGCCTTTTGGATCTTATAGTTCAGCAAACTGTCAACAGTATCATTCCCTGTCTTTACATACTCCTCCGGATTGGTCATAAAATTCTTCATAGAATCTAAATATTTATTCGTTTCCTCTACCTCTTTCCTTTGTACTAAGGCCTGCAATGCTAAAATGTGGTTTTTCATATCATGCCTTAAAGCGCGAACCTGATTTTGAGATTCCATAATGACTTCTAATTGGTTTTTATACGCATATGTTTGTTGTTTATATATATCACTGTCCCTTAAATGTATATAATTTTCTATCAGGATATTATATAGATAAAACACGCTGATATTGATAATCAGCATACAGCCGCTAATCAATATTGCAAACATTTTTGAGGAGGCTCCCAGCATTAGCACACTTAAGACAATAACACTCATTGCAGGGATCACCAACAGCAATATTGTCTGCTTTCTACCAAAAGCTATCTCTTTTGCTTCGGGAGGATAAGAAATATGGCTTATAATCGTTGTACAAATCAACATCAACAGAGCTTGCATTGCCGGCTGCTGAAATTTTGCCATATCCCCAAAAACAAAAAGGACTATCAGGGAATTTGCCATATCCAAACTAAATAATACCAATGATACCCATAATCTTTTTTTCCACAGTTCCTGATAAAAACAAGTAAGTCCTATTATCCCTAAACAATTACAAATCTCATACACAACAGATACCCGAAATATGCTATACACTGTTGTAGTTAGCAGGCAATATATCCCCAAACCAATTTTTAATGATTTTTCCTCTATATCATCTACTGGCAAAAGTACATCCATGACCTTTTTTAATAGTAAAACTCTAAGAATATTTACGATCAACACAATTATTGGGCTATACGATACCATCGTTCATTTTCGCTTTCTGATGCTGTATTATTTTACTTCTGGTTTCTTTTCTATACGGCTTACTGATATTTAAATTTTCTCCATCTACCATTTTTACCATTTCATAAGAATATTCACTAACATATGCCTGGTTGATAATATATGATTGATGAATCATCAAAAAATCAGCGGGAAGAGTCTCTGCTATGTTTTTTAGCTTTCCATAAAATTCTTCCTTTCCATCTTTTTTTACAATTATTATTTTCTTATCCATGCTCATAAAATAAGCAATGTTTCTTATCGGAACTCTGAAAACAGAATTTCCTTTTTGGTATTCAAAATAGAGATCCGCACTACTATTTTGCTTTACGCTTCTTATTAGCACTTCCCTAATATTTTCGGCAGAGATGGGTTTAATCAAAAAGTCTAATGGTTGAACCTTAAATAACTGCATGGCATAACTTTCCTTTGAAGAGATATATACGATATGCGTCTGCATATTCTCCATTTCGTTGCGAATAAAATTTCCTACTGCAATGCCATTCTTCCGGACTAATTCTATGTCAAGAAAAAGCAGGTCTAATTCTGTTCCCTTTTTCAAATCATTTTGTATGCTTTCCCCGGAATACCATACCTCAACATCAACTTTTATCTCTATCTCTTTTGAAAGTTCATAGATCTGTTCTTCCAAAACAGAACATAAAACCTTATCGTCATCACAAATCCCAATCCTATACATGGTCATTTCCTTTCAGTCAACACAGCCCCAATCACTTTCTTCTTGCATCCTTTGGTTTCTCCGCATTTTTCTGATGCCTCCTTTATTGATATGTAATCCATGATTTTTCCTCCCTCTATGATTTCTATTTTATACGTATAAACGAGTAACAGCAATCCTTTTCCATAACTTTTTTGACCATAACAAAAGGACACTTACCCAAAATTTCTTTTAGAAAAATGTCCTTATCGTACAAAAAATTCATTTGAACTGACACAAGTCTATTTTTTTCCGCCAAGGGTTTTCATCGTCAGAGAATGATAAATACATTTTAAAAAGGTAAGTTTAACAGAAACAAACTCCGTATGCGTTCTATTAGCTGGTTCAAAACCGTTTTCGTTTAATTTATTCCTCTAACTTACCCTTCATACTATCAACTACGCTTGAAAATTCCACAACCGGCAGTTGCATTTATCTACTCTACTCGTGCACCACCAAGAACTACTTTAGTGATATATTTCCATGTCAAAAACTTTCATATATGGTTTTGGCATTGGGAAAAACTACCACATATGGTTTTTCGCATTTGCATCAACATGTGCATAAAAAAGAAAGTGTATCGCAACACAGTTTTCACTTCACTACGGCACACCTTCCCACATATAAAAAATAATCGCTGTATTCTGCCATTTTTACCTTACTTGTGTCAGCACTCCCATATCCATCTCATACACTCTGTCACAGAGCAGGTTGATGTCCTCCCGGTTATGACTGATGATAAGAATCAGCTTTCCCTCCTCCTTCAGTCCAAGCAGGAGCTTTCGTATCTCCTCCACACCATGATTGTCCAGCCCATTCATGGGTTCGTCAAGGATAATCAGACTGGGATTCTCCATGATAGCCTGTGCGATCCCCAGCCGCTGGCGCATCCCCAATGAGTATTTCCCTACCCATTTCTTATCATCAGGATTAAGACCAACCATGGTGATACACTCCCTGATGCGCTCCTTTCCGACCACATTCCGGATGGAGGCAAGATATCTCAAATTGCGAAATCCGGATTCTCTGGGCAAAAATCCCGGTGTTTCGATGATGAAGCCGGTATCCTCAATAAATTCCACATCGCGCCCGACCTGTTTTTCTCCTACCCATATCTCGCCCTCCGTGACAGGCATAAACCCGCACAGACACTTGATCAGCACCGTCTTTCCTGAACCGTTCCTGCCCACAATTCCATAAATCCCCTGCTTAGGTATCTCCAGATTGATATCCTTCAATATCATCTGATCGTCTATTGTCTTAGAGACATTTTTAAAAAGAATCCTTCTATCATTCATTTTTTCAGTTCCCATTTCTTTACTTTTTTTGTTCCCTGTCCCAAGCATATTACAATAAAAAACGTGATTGTCACCGCAAAGAACACCACCGCATATTTCAAAGATACGCCATGGGATAAGTTGTTCCCTGACATCACCTTCAGTTGTGCCAACGTCACCGGTGAGAAAAGATATGCTTTGGGTGTCCATGAATTGTAGATCATCACATCCAAAAATACAAAGAGTGATGCCACCAATATCCCTGTCATCTTTTTTGTGATATAGTTGAACAAATAGACCACCAACCCCATCCATGAGACACACGCCCACTCAAGCAGGAAGCTGATTGCAGTCGCCTCCATCGGCGAAAACACACCGACAATATAAGCAAACACCGTAAACGGGACATCATACTGATTCCCTGCGTTTGTCCTTGCCAATGTCCCCCAGATGATTCCCCAATCGCCACTAAACTTGGTTCGTGAAAGCAGGCTAATAACACTAAATACCCATATAAACCCCACAAACAAAAACGAAGATGCCAGAATATACAGTACATTACCCAACTGCCAGGAAAGGCTCCCGGAACGCTGAACAATATAGTAATGAGCCTTCCCCTCAAAGGGTGCTGTGCTAAACAGGAATACTGCACTCACCATAAAAACCATCTGACAGATGTAATCATTCATCAGATGTGGAAAAGCCCACGGACTCACTTTCTCACCAACCGCCTGTGCCAGATTAGCCACCGGTTCCAGATAGGAATAGATAAACACAGCAAGAATCATGAACAGGATCAGCACCCTGACTTGCACCAATTCCTGCTTTAGCTGAAAACCAAAAACCCGAAGTCCCTTACTCATTCTCCACCCTCCTTTTCAGCTTCTGGTAAAACAGAATACCAAATCCCACAGTCAGTCCCAGCACCACCAACGCAGAACACAAAATGGTGAGCTGATCTGTACCGATAGAACTTCTACCCTGCAGCCATAAATCCAACCGAAGTCTGACAGGAATCTTCAAAACCATATAAGCCCGACCTGTCAAAAAGGATAGAATCAAAGGAGACGCCGCCGTCACATAGATATTAGGGAAATATGACGATACCAGCAAAGCTACCGTTGCCCATAACCCTCCGGTCAAAAACAAAAGGAAGATAACCGCTGTAAAATAGCAGGCAACATTACCTTGCAGCAAAAATTCATAATAAGGAAAGGCTTCTGTCTCCGGCAATCTAGCCCGATTGAACAACTGAACAAAAAAATTTGCCAGGAGAATAAAAGTAATTCCACCTGCCGATACCGAAAGAGCTCCCGAAAGGAATGTCGTAAGCACCTTGGACATGCAGTATTTCTTCTTTCCTGCTTTCATAAGCAGCACCCTCAGCATATTCGTATTGTATTCCTCGCAAAAACTTACTGCATAGGGAAGCGCCGCCAGCATCGGAACCACATAGATACCATAAAAGCCTCCAAATATAAAAGAATTACACCAATAATAGTATACATCCATAGTCTCAGGAGATGTCCACATAAATGGTATCTGGTTCCAGGTATCCAGACAGATGCACAGCACCACGCCGACCGGTACAAGGAGAAATCTCACCGTCAGACTCCTCCTAAATTCAGCACCAAACAGACAGGGCAATGCCCTTTTATTCTCCATAGGATAGATTACCTCCCGTTATCGCATTGATCCGCTCCGCACTGCTGTTTCCCGAAGGTGAATCTATCTGCACACACCAATAAGGCACCAGCTTATACTGTTCCTTCTCTTCCCAGTCCGGTACAACGACATATTCCAGCCATATCCGGGAGATTGTAACCTGCGAGTTCAATATGGTATTCATATAAATTTCCTTTACCGCTTCCAGTGCTGCCTCCGCTGAGATAATCGTCTGCGCCTCTGCTTCCGGGCTGGCGTCAAAAATTCCACCCCTACTGACTATATGGCGAATCCCATCCTTATCAAGCAGCATAGTGATTCGGGTTTCAGCCGTCCAAAAGGTTTCCACTGCCATGGATATGCCCGGTTCATTGATGCCGCTATAAATTGGCAGACCATCCTTCGTAAGTTCATACTCCATATAGTATATCTCATCTGCGTCCGACCAGTCATCGACCGCAGTTTCTTTCCCTCTCTGTGCATCTTCTTGGTATTTCTGAGTCTGCCTATACTCCTCCTCCAACTCTGTTAGTATTTCCCGGTTCAGAGCATAAGCAGCAAGAACCTCCGAATCCTGTCCGGTCAGTTCCTTAATCCTTTCCTTTCCCATCTGAATGGCATTCTCTGCGTTTAGGAAGGACAAATCCGGTATTTCTTCCTTCTGGAAAGAGCAACTGCCAGCATTATAATATGCGGATTCCACCAAATATACGATGTAGTCGTCCCTTTCCTCGTCCTTAGCATATGTAAAATTTCCATAGGGATCCGTACTAAAGTATCCGCCCTCTGCCGTTTTTGCAGAATATGCCCCCACCCATTCCGGGTGAACCGTTACGACTGCTTCCGACGCTCCGAAAAAAGCATCTAAATCTTCTCTCGGAAACGCCTGCTTTGTCAACGCATACACGCTATATACCTGCTCTTTCGGCAGAACTACCTCCGCATCAATTACCAATATATCAGACAACTTCTCGCTGATATGGTTTGTTCCAGATTCCGCCCCTCCTACACTCCCCTGCATCGTCTCTGTGCTGCTTCCCATCGGTGTGCTCTCCGGGGGTTCTGCTTCCGTACCGGAACAGCCAGTCAACAGAATACCGGCAGACATAAGCACAGACAACGCAAACATCTTTTTTGAAACGCTCTTTTTCATAATATCTCCTTTTTCCATCAAATTGGTAGTGTCAAGATCAATACCCCAAATCGCCTCATCCCCTGTAAAAATCAAGGGGTCAGCTTCTCGGTGCCTTTCAATGACAATTTCCATTATCCCTGTATTTGCCATAATTTCAACCTTTCTTGCATGAAACGACATTTTTTGCCCTTTTTTGGTCATTTTACAAAAAGCCTCTGTAAATACAAATATTGTTACAAGCACAGTTGTTATCTTCTTATAGCGAAGACACTCTTCCCAACCTAACTCTCTGTTCACATTATCAATTGGACTGTTAAGTGTTCAAAACTGATACCGTTCCCTTTGTTTCAGTCCAAAATCCACCAAAAAAATTTTTTCATACAGTTTCTTTGTATTTTCCTGATCTTTATTGTATAATACAGAGGGTAAATATGTAGTAAATTACATGAAAAAAGGTATAAAAATGCGAATACTAATCTGTGACGATGATGCGCTGATAATTGAACAGCTTCAAAAATATATCAGAAACTTTTTTGAAAACATAAGCGTAAAATGCCCCGAACTGGTCTGCTTTTCTGACGGGGAATCCCTGCTGGCAGATAAAGGTGAAAAAGATATTCTATTTCTTGATATAGAAATGCCCGGAATGAATGGTATCTATGTGGGAAAGGAATTAAAAAAGAAGAATGATAAGATTATTATTTTTATTGTGACCTCTTATTCTGAATATCTTGATGATGCAATGCGGTTCCATGTATTCCGGTATCTTTCAAAGCCTTTGGCTAAACAACGGTTTTTCCGTAATATGAAAGATGCGGTTGACCTGTATAACACTATGACCGTAAAAATCCCGGTTGAAACAAAACAAGGTGTGCATACACTGCCTGCATCTTCCGTCATAGCAGTGGAAGCGCAGGGCAGAAAAGTAACGGTACATACCACTCTGTGTGATTTTGAATCCATTCACAATATGCAGTACTGGCTGGAACTTCTCCCTAAAAACCGTTTCTTCCAGACACACCGCAGTTTCATTATCAATCTTGAACATGTCACGGATTTTGACCGTAATCTTGTCCATATGTCAGATAATCAGTCTGCTTATCTGACAAAAAGAAAATACAGCGCATTTAAGGAAGCCTATCTCCTTTATTTGGAAAGTACGAGGTAAAGCAAATGATCAATACAATCTGTTATTTTTTCAGTTTTCTTGTAGAAGCAATTATACTCTGGCAATACTCCTCCAATTTATTTCCTGCCAGACACACCCCACAGAGAAAGCTTGCCGTGCTATGCGGTTTATATTTTGTCCTGTTTTGCGTGTCACTGTCCGAATCTATATGGATCAATATCATTTTATATTTTTTGCTGAATTTCATTTTCCTGCTGACGCAATGTTATCTAAATTGGTATACAGCATTATTCCATTCTTCCATTCTGTCGGCTGTTATGACAATGAGTGAATTAGCCGTTTATGGAATTACCAAGCACTTTGCCCCTCGCTTTCTTGATAACGGCAGGGAATTTTATCATCTTTTATTTTTTTCGGTCTTTAGTAAACTCATATTTTTTGCAGTTACTTATATACTGGTGCACCTAATGAAAAACCCAAAGAAGGATGCAGGGCAGCATGATCAGTCTGTTTTTCTTCTTGTTTTCATTCCCCTGACCTCAATCTTTATTATGCTTACTTTCGTAAGCATTGGCGAATCTGTTTTGCTCCCATCGTCGCTTGACTGGATGGTTACCATGGGGGCTGTTCTTTTGCTGACAGCAAACCTGCTCATGTTTGAAATCAACCACTATCATCAGAAAAAAAACACCGAATTTACAGAAATGCAATTATTGCTTCAAAAAGAATCGGATTCAGCCCAATATCATAAAATGCTGAATGTGCAGAATGAAAACCAGCGTATTTTAATCCATGACATAAAAAAGCACCTGCAATCCATTGACCTGCTGAATGAGCAAAAAGAGTATGCCAAAATAAGCGCCTATATCCGGCAATTGGTACTTTCTCCAGACCTGAAAGAGTTTTCCAGACTATGTGACCATGAAATGCTGAATTCCATCCTATGCCGCTATATGCAGCGATGCACTGACAGCCATATAACTTTTCATGCCGACATACGAAGTGGGACAACGGATTTTATTGCAGACAATGACCTTACCTCTCTGTTTTGCAATTTGCTGGATAATGCTATAACGGCAGCAGACATTATTCCTGGCTCTTTTATTGAGATTAATACATGCAGACGTGAAAAAACACCATTTATTGTTATAACAGTTATCAATTCCTGCCGAAAAAATCCTTTTCTCTGTAAGGACAGGCAGCTAACCGTAAATAAAAACGGACATGGATTTGGATTAAAAAGCATCCGCAAAGTGGTCGGAAAATATCATGGCAATTTGCAGATGTACTACGATGATAATACGCTCACTTTTCATACCATTATTGCGCTAAAGCAATAAGAACTGCGAACTAATGCAGTTCCTATTGCTTACAATTTATACACACCACCCCGTGACCTTATATCTCTTTCACTGTATTTCCTTTCCACCTGTAACGCCCCGCTTTTTCTACATATTGCTTTCATTTTTTTCTGACATACATTTTTCACTTTACCATCGTCTGCCTTTATTACCTCACGCCTTTATCTTTTTGCTTTGCCTGATTCTCTCTGCCCAGTTCTCTGTCTTTTACTATCTGTTCTTTTTGCTGGATTCTCTCTCTGACACTCCTTGTATTCACTACCTTCTCTCCGTAAGTTTTTTCATACTCCACACAAGCTGATTCATAATCCTGATTCTCCCTTTTTGCTGCATTGAGTTCAGACAAAGGCGGCAGCGGCAATTTCTAAAAATCCAAAGGTATTGCTTCTTGTGCTTGTCTTTTCCTGCTTGCCGCGGTCATCGCCGGGGCGGTATCCTCCTGCTAATGAGGAACTCATTGCCGCCAATGACGATTACACCGCACCGGAAACAGCATTGCAGGCACAGATTGACCGCATAGAAAACGACTACCCCGATTATGACGAAAACCGATACGATTTAGATCCCATCGGGCATGATCCACATCAGCCCGCATCATACCTTACCGCCTTATTACAATACTTCAAGGCAGACAAGGTGCAGGGAGAATTCCCCTATGATTACTACATCTTAAACGTCAGCCTGACCGATGTCACCGTCAACACCGTGGCAAACAGCCTTCTCACCGCCGAACAGCTTGAAATGTACAACGTCTATCTCCAAACCAAGGGCAGCAAGCCCCTGCTCTTTGGCGGCGGCTCCATAGACGACAGCCCCTCCACCGATTTAAGCGGCGTGGAATTTGTGGACGGAGAACGGCAGGGCAACCAAAACACCGTGGATATAGCACTTTCACAGGTGGGCAACCGACCAACGAGCGATTGGAACGGCTCCTGCATCCTATGGATAAAGGCGGCAGTGGTTACCTTTTTAGATATTCCTGCTTGTTCCAAATTTTAGCTATTGACATTTGGATCACAAAGTGTTATCTTAAGTATAGAGTACAGATTGTCATCAAAGGAGGAAGTAATGTGCAGCAAATATCTGATTATGAATTGGAACTAATGAAAATCATTTGGGCAAATGGTGGCACGGCACTATATGCGGATATTTTCAAAGGTCTTGAGGACAAAGGAACACCATGGACGAAAAACACAATCATCACATTGTCATCTCGTTTAATTGAGAAAGGCTTTTTGACAACAAACAAAATCGGGCGCAGAAATGAATACAAAGCTATTGTTTCAGCAGAGGAATATCAGTCAGCACAAACAATGCAGTTTGTTAATAAAATCTATGAGGGTGACATGAAAAACTTTGTTTCCATGCTGATAGACAACAGGATGCTTTCGCCAACCGATTATGAAGAGCTGCTAAAACGATGGAGAGAGGGGGAAAGAGAAAATGAATGACGGGCTTATTACTTTTCTTTCGCTGTCTGTTGCAGGGGCAATTCTTGTTTCAATTTTGCTTTTACTCAAACCTGTTTACAAAAACAGGTTAAGTCATAAATGGCAGTATTATGTATGGCTTATTGTCATAGCTCGATTGCTGATACCATTTGCGCCCGAAACAAACCTTGTCAGCAACCTGTTTTCCAACATCAGCACAGAGGTAATCGAACCCATTACCAACGCTTATTCTCATGCAGACGGTGACTTTTTCTTAGGAGATGGTGCGGGAACAAATCAACCTGTTTTAGCAGAAAATCCATTTTATGACCCATCACCTACCAACAGGAAAGCAGGAGCAACTGAAATTATCGGGGCAATTTGGTTTGTTGTGGCTTTGATTTTACTGATAAGAAAAATCACTATTTATCAAAGCTTCGTAAAGTACGTTCGGGCAGGGTGTACCGGAGTAACAGATATAGAGAAACTGGAACAACTCGGCAAAATAATCGACAGTCAGAACATAAAGACAAATGTCGAATTATGCTCCAATAGCTTGGTTTCTTCGCCCTTGCTAATTGGATTTTGGAAACCGTGTATTGTATTGCCTGCGACTGATATTTCTATGTCAGATTTTCGATTTACCATTTTGCATGAGTTAACGCACTATAAGCGAACGGATCTGCTTTACAAATGGTTGACACAAGCTGTAATCTGTTTACATTGGTTTAACCCCTTCGTATATGTGATTGGTAAAGAAATAAATCGTGAGTGTGAACTGTCTTGTGATGAAGCAGTCATTTCCAGTCTTAGCCCCAAAGAAAGGCGATGTTATGGCGATACACTACTTAATGCAATTAAAACAGGCGGCAATTACAAAAACTCTACAACTTCTGTAACACTGTGGGAAAGCAAAAAAATATTAAGTGAAAGGTTAGGTGCAATTATGACGTACAAAAAACAATCAAAGGTTATCGTGTTGGTATCAGCAGCACTTGCAGGACTATTCTTATGTGGAGCAACATATGTGGGAGCATATAGCTCAAGTCCTTCGTCAAATGCAGAGGTAACAAATGAAGAAAAATCAAAGACCCCTTTAGGTACAAAGGAAGATTATCAATCCTTGTTGGCTCTAAAAACAGCAGATTATAAAAATTTAACTGTGGTCGAGTTTAATAATAACTTGGTCGAGTGGTCTACTCAAAACATGGATGGAGCTTATACAGCAGTCATTGAAAATGATATAGCAGTCCGCCAATTTCCGGAATACTTAGATGCAGAAGAACGCAGCTTTTTATCTTTGACTGTAAAGGCTTCTAATAACGAAAACTCTGTGCAAATGCGTAGCAATTATGGAAAACCACCTATTGACCCAGACCTTAGTTTTGAGCTATCAAGAGAGAATATGGAGCTTGACCCGCCGGTATGGACACAGCTTATGTATGGATTTTCTTATCAATTTGATGCCAACAAACTAACGGTTGGGGAAAGAGATTTGGCACTTACAAAAGTAATCAATGAAGTCCAAAATTTTTGGAACTCAACGGATATAAAGGTGCTTGCAGATATGTCCTCTGATGATATGCTTGAACAGCTAAAAACAATCGTAGAAACGTGTAGTACGGAAACAGTCAAAATGTCTGTTGTGGAAAATTATTTTATGTTTCAGACTTCCGAAATGCTTAAATAATTTTCAAACAAAATATAGTAGCCTAACGGCGGTTCATATAGATATTAAGCCGATATACAGCGAGGATATATGCCATAAACACAGAAAAATGGCTCCTATGCCCTGTCTGCGGTAACAAAACACAATTAAAAGTGCGGGAAGATTGAAAGGGGCTATCCCAAAGTTTGTGTAAACCTTCAAACTGATGTAAGATCGAATTACTCAGTTTGGAGGTTTTATTATGGCAAGAAAAACGAAAACCCACAAAAAGCAGCAATGAGGGAAATGATGCGCAGCTATCTCAAAGACAATGACATCAGCATTAAAAACGGAACAGATGTCAATGCCGTCATGCGGGACATGATGTCCGTTATTCTGGAAGATGTACTATCTTTCAGCATGGTCTTCTGTGTGCTGTTACTCATGCTCTCATTGTTCGTGCCGTCGTCTTTGAAAAGCCTTTTCTTCCATTTTTCAGTGCCTGCATAATGCCTTTCCACGATTATTTTTGTGGGTGGGTGCTGTCGGGTGGTTCTATGTTGTGTGTTGCTGTCTTTGCTCATAAATCTGCTCCTTTACAATATAATAGAGCGCATAAAATTGTTTTCTATACGCTCTAACGCTATGTTACTATTTTGTTGTGATTCGGTAATTGATGTTTAGGCAAAACGGAGGCAGCTATTTCTTTTTTGTAATCTTTATGGAATATACAATAGTACTGATTAAGGCGCACAATATGAGAATATGCAATATAGTATGATATACATCGGGTATATATTTACCATCTATTTGTAACCACTGTATTGTACCTGAAAAATACTCAATTTTTCTTTCTAATGTACCCATAAATCCATCATTAAAAATAGTATACCATTCGTGGCAGATAAACTGTATCACAAACCACATTGAAAGCCATACAATTACAAACCATTTACCAATTCGTTCTTTAACAATGAATAATATCACAACTATTAAATAAATTAGAAAAAGTATACCATCCTCTTTATATGATCTTGAAACTAAACATTTATTTCCAAAACACAATCCTGTCATATCCAGGAAAAACCATAGCAGCAATATCAACTGCGCTATAATACAATATATTTTTTTCACGCTGATACCTCCAAATCCGATTTGTACTTCTAACAGGATACCACAATCACTCTCATATTTCTATCGAATTTTTATTAATTTTCTTCCTCTCTCCGCTTGGTCTTGCTTTGTTGTCTGTTATGCTGTCGGCTTTCGTTCTGAAGATTGTAAGGACTGTATCCCGGCTTTCCAGTGTCCTCGCCTTTGTCATTCTGTACCGCCCTCGCTTTCGTTTTCGGCATTAGGGAGAGTGGATTGTGGGGGAGTGGTTTCTCTGCTTTCTGCCTTGATTTTGGAGATAATCTGCTGACACTCCCTTGTCTGCAAGGCAACCGATAAGATACGGTTTAACTCGCCCTCGTCATAGCGGTAGCAGTCGGGGAAATACTTCACGATAATACCGCCCATGATGTACTTGTGGTGGTTCTCAGCTTTGTGTTTCTTCTCGTTCTGCTTTTTCTTTTCATTGGCTACACGCTGTTTTGCCTGTTCCAATGCCTGTAATGCTTTCTCTAAGTTTTTGCTTGCGTCATTCTTGCTCTCAATCATTTCCGATACCTCGTTCTTTCTGTGCTGTGTTGATAGTTTTTGAAAATAAAAAAGGTAGCTGATTGTCTGTTAAGATAACCGCTACCTAAAGGTAAACAATATTCAGTTTTTATGTTTAATTCTGTTCCCAACAAACAAGAGGTTTGCACCAATATCAATTATCCATATCCAGATTAAATCTTATGATATTGTTCGTTTTCCGATTAGCAAAAATCTCTCCGTAACCAGTTGTAAGATTATACAGAACACTCCATTGTAGTTTGTCTATATTTCCATCAAAAATACCGACATCAGCCAATAATTGAACTGCCTGACCTTCCTCAAGTATACCGTTATTCGCTTCTATCGCATTTTGCACTTTATCATAGCGTTCAAATTCAGTCCCTCCTTCTCCGATATTCAAACCGTCATAGGCAATAAAATTAGAAGCAATTTGATATTCGTCCTCCGCTTCAACGACACAAAGCTCTTGATTTACATATTCCACAATGACAGAATGCCCACTTGCATCAGCAATTAAATAATGGCAATCAATACCTCCAGAAAAATATATATTATATTGTTTTAACAATTCAATGGCTTCTTCCACTGTAGCCGCTTTATCAAGTACAAGCCGCATTGCTGTGGTTGTATTTAATGTTATATTGTCGGGATTATATGGGGCTTCCGCTTCTAGCACTGAAAGCGTAGCAATCGCAAGCCCTTTCTCATTCATTCCGTCAAAGGGAAGAAATGGTGCGGCTAATGTCAGGAAATCATCAAAAAGAGAACCACTTGGTAAATTGTCCTCAGAATATCCTGCAAAAGAAAGATTGACGGTGGAAACCGAAGCATATCCATTATTAGGTGCAGTGTAAAGTTGTAAAGACGGGGCATATAAATAATCAAAATTTCTTCCAAACAAAATATCGCCATTCTCATTTTTTACGACAAAAGCTGTGCAGCCGTCTCCTGTAACACCCAAATTTATTGGCAGTCCTTTCAACAACTTTTTTGTTACAAATGCTTCAATGTCCGCATCATTTTCAGCACCAATTTCCAGAAAGTCATCAAATCCATAATCGCCATAATAGGTCATTTGATACATTCCGTAATCATCAACCTTTTTCAATGACATAAGAGAGCGCAATTCATTTCTAAACAATACAAGTGCTGCGATTATAATAATCAACAAAGCTATTCCTATACCTACTATAACCCGAAGAACAATTTTCTTTTTTTGTTTCATATTTACCTCACTCCATAATTTCAATTTGTTTAATTATCCAACGCTGTTATTTTACCATAAGCACATACATAATTCCATTAATTTTGCTTAATCTCCCTTTGCCTTATTCTTTGCAATCATCATCTGCCTTGCCCGTTCCCTCTGCTCTGTGCTGACCGCCCTCGGCTTGCGGTAGCTGACGTGTGATTTCGGAAAGGAATAGGTTTTAGATACCTCGTCCTGCCCTGTCAATCTGTATATGTCGGGAAAGTCTGCAACAAGCGTGTCAAGTTTCCGCATGACCGCCTTATCCCTTGTATAGAGGGTGGCAGTCTGTTCTCCTGCATTATAATTGAGAATACTTTCCTGCTCGTATCGTGAAAGTTTCATAGTACCATATCCCCCTTTCCTTTGCTGTGGGTTCTGTGCTGTTTTCCCTCGGCAACTGTCGGCTGTTTTGCCTGTTCCTTTGCTTTGGCTAATCTTGTCTTTATGGAATGGTCATGCTCGGTCAGTTTCCGTCTTTTGGTGGTGGCTGTCAGTTCCGCACACGTTTCATCTGACAGGGCATTTAATTTCTTCAATGTGTCGCTTACAATCTGCTTTGTATCGCTGTCCTTTACCTGCGGAAGAATAGCGGATAAACTGGCGCACGTTTCCGCTTTGTTCTGCTCCCCAAACTGATAAATTAAGTTGATTTCATCAGCGTTAAAAGGTATCTGAAAATTTGCGCCCTCACATAAACGCTCCACGCCCATGCACTTAGGGAGATTTCCTGTCAGTTCGTAATTATCCCTTGCTGTGATTGTTCCATGATTATCGGTCTGCCTTACCTCGACTTCGCACTGGCTTTTCTGCTCCAACACAAGCCACTGGTATTTGTCGCTTTCTTTGGTGAATACGGTTTGATGCGCATTGGAGTGTGTCCTGCTATGGATATATTTGTCTGTGGTGCTGTAATAGTCCAAAATCTGCTGTTCCTGCTTTTTATTCATGGTCTTTGCCCTCCTGTGATATGGATTGATTGATATGATTGGTTGGTTTCGGTGCTGATATATGGTTTTCTTCCGTTAATTGTCGGGAGATTGGATTGCGGAATACTGTTGTTGGGTATTTCTCCGCCTGTGGGAATAGGGGGTTATTTCTTACGGTAATTACCACATGAAAAAAAGCTATAACCGTTACTGTCATAGCCTTTAAGGATTGAGGAAGTCCCTTTTTTATTTATATTTGTTTTGTCACCCCTCCGCACTATCCAACATCCATCGGAAGGGAAGTAAAGCCTCCCAGCTTCTTTACCCCCATATGCGCTTCCAAAGCACGCATTTCCACAACAGTCGCAGACTTGGGATTTACCTCGTTGATATGTATGGTCTTTTCGAATTCATCCCCATTCTCATCAACACCCTTTGCAATGATTGTCGGATCATCCTCTGTTGAATCTTCCGCATATTTGAGATAATAGGACAGCCCCGTGCCGTTCCCTCCCGTCCATATCATATCTTCATCTGTAAAAATGTTATAGACTTTTGGCGTATCTGCCACATTGTTCACCTGCGCCGCAAAACTTTTTCCTGCCGCATTCGGCTGCGTCTTTCTCGTTCCCTGCCATGCCGGATATCCCGTTGTCCCTATTCCACTTACATTCATTTTTCAAATCCTCCATTATTTTTGATATCGCAACCCATCTTGCAATCAGAAGCATTCCTGTCTTCTGTAATATCTCTCGTCCGCTTCCTGCTCCATCAATTTGCGTTTTAGGGCGCTTTCTTCCGCCAGCCTCTCATACTCAGCGTGTTTTTCTTCCCTTGCTTTGCGGGCTTCTATGAATTCTGCCGATGACACTGACATCTTTTCACTTGTCACGCAGGCGTGCGCGATATCCCCATTTTCATCCAAAGCAATCAGATAACCTTTCCGGGGATTTGGATTCATAATATCCTGCTCTGCAATAAACCCCTCAACCTTTGCCATGACACTCTTTGCCAGTTCCGGGTCATTCTTCATCTTTTCTTCCAGTTCCGGCGGAACAACAATAGCTTTCTTGCCTATAGTGGAATTGATTTTTGCCTGCACTTTAGGGTCAAGCATGGCAGGCTCCGCACCCGATGGTTTCCAGTCCAAAACCGAAGCATCCGCATTATTGCTGAAATACTTATCCCACGGATAATCATTCCTTCCCCATAAGGAGCCGTCAATCTTGGATGTATCCATCACGTTGTAGTATGCTCCCGGAAACCTCGCCTGCCACATACCCTTAAAACTTACATTCTCTGTTTTCCCTGCCGCTTTCGTAGCCGCAAGTTCCGCAAAACTCACCTCATTTGTATTTGTTTTCTGTGCCTTGTCCGCATACTGGTATGCGCCAGCAGCCAAAGCACCGTTTACTCCTAAAATACTCATAATCAATCCTCTCCTTCCTGCTGATTAACTTTTTACCATGACTGACAGCGTGAACTTATTTCCTTCCACAATACAGTCTAAATCGCCGCCATATTTTACTGCACATTTTCTGATATTCTTTAACCCTATCCCATGCACCTCCTTATCCTTTTTCGTTGATATGGGAAGGCCGCTGTCTCCACGGGACAGTGCCGAACCATCAAAGCTGTTCTCAATCTCTATAAAATACATATTCTTTGCACGGAAAGACCGTATAGTAATATAGGTTTCCGCATCCGGCTGCTTTTCCCTCATCTGCATACAGGCTTCCACTGCATTATCCAGCCCGTTGTTTAAAATGATCCCCATGTCATAAGCCTTTATCGTAACGGCATCCGTCAGCACAAATTTACTGGCATCCAGCTTGATACCTTTTACCTTCTTTGCCGCATAACGGAATTTGCTGCCAACCACCGCATCGCTTACGGCATTCCCCGTATGCACCCTGCTGTCGATCTGCTCCACTGACTGGCGCATCCCCTCAAAATACTGCCGGATTTCCTCATCCTCCCCGCTGTACCTTTTCTGTATCAGATTCTGCAGGACTGCCATGTGGTTCTTCATATCATGCTTGACCGAGCGGATTCCGTCATACAGATGTTCCATCTCCACCATAGAACTCTGCATCTGCGAGATCTGGTTCTCCAGCACGATCTTTTCCGCCCGCTCCTCCTGCAGAGCCGCCATATCCTGATAGATGCGGAAACCATACACGACAGCCCCAAGCAAAACAAGCGCCGTCATTGGGATAATGAGATACAGTGCCGGATATTTGTCATACAGCAGTACCGGGATGCCGTCCGTAACGGTGATCATCAGCAGGCGCACAAGCACCGAAACCAGCGTACCTGCCACAGAGGGCAGCAGATAGAATGCCACTTCCTTCCCCACGGGCAGTTCTTTTTACTTTGAAACAATACCTTCCGGGTAGCCAAAAAAGCGCAGACTACCCCTATCAAGCTTTTTCGTACGTTTTTAA
>ERZ808044.564-NODE-564-length-36822-cov-6.742006_pt1 | contig 36822 bp, 35 predicted proteins | sample MGYA00380195_ERZ808044 | MGnify/ENA primary metagenome ERZ808044 (study PRJEB31490, sample SAMN06133423) | mouse gut metagenome | isolation source: Z7_2 | host: mice | place: China: Chengdu | collected 2015-05 ...
TCCATGATATTATGGCCCCTGAACAGGATACCGATCTCATTCTCTATCCTGACGGACGCCTCCTTCTTGATCACCAGCAGGTCGATCTCCAGCGGCTTTGTGTTCAGATTATATTCTTTTTCAAAGATCAGTCCCTGTCTGTTCCTGGCAAACTCCAGATTCATCGCCGCCACAAAACCGGGATGCCATTGTATCTTTGTCTCTTTCATATACGCTCCTTTGTATACTTTATTATATCACAAAAAAGTGTTCCGGACAATATAACGCAATCTCCAGCTCTACATAAGTATCTCCTTTAAAAGAGGGCAGCGGCGGCGCAATAAAGACCAAATATCCATCCCGTATAAAAAAGCGATTTTTATCTGTTCTCAGATAAGAATTCTCTTTGAAAAGATCCATAAAGTCTGTTTTCAGATACTCTTCTTTTTGTTCCCCATCAAGCCATATATCACGGCTTCCTACCTGCACAGATAAATTATCCTTTTCTACCGCCTTTTTTACTGCTTCCTGAATCAATGTCCATTCACAGATATCCTCCATGGAAAGGAGTTCACCGCTCTCCATGTCAAAATTCATTCCCCGGCTATATTCGCCATATCCGCCGCCTCTGCTTACATTCCCTTCCAGAAGAATGCTCAGATATTGTTCATCCTCAAATGTAATTTCATACGTCATCTCTATATAAGTAACCCAATCCTCTACAGCCATATTCTCATGCATGACCGTCTGAAATATCTGCTCATTTATTCTGTCAGTCACTTTTTTACTTCCCCCTGTAAAATAAGGGTATTTCAAATATTTTGTTACGCTCCATCCATCCATGGATACGATTTCTTCTTCTACATACATTGATTTTTCTAAAATCTCTATCTCACCAATAACGTTTTCCGCATCCTCTGTCATATTCCACACTTCATCGTTGTCACTTCTGTTTGGCAGGACATCTTTCTCAACTTCCGTCATTTCAGCCAGATGGCTGTCAGCTGCTTCCCCATATCTATAGATAAAAACGGACAGCATTATCCCGGCTCCGATATGCAGCAGGATCTTCATTATTTTGTTCATAATGCACTCCTCTTGTCACTTTGTCCTTCATTGTTACCCCTAAAAAACCCTTCTGGTTCAAGATATCCTTACTGCTTGTCATCGTGATGTCCTTCTGGCCATTCATCCTAAAAAGGTCACGGAGCTGAGACCGATTATAAGTATTATCCTATATGCAATTCTTTGCACTGTCTTTACCTTCCCCGTTCTGTAAAGTACTGATACTATGCTTCCCGTCTTATATGTAATTCGTTGATCTTCATGTGTTCGATTCCCTCTTCCGACAAGTATACATCCATGACCAGCGTTCGGCTCTGCCTTTCATCTGTTGTCTGAGGATAGAAATAGTATTGCAGGTGCAGACAGCCTGCCACTTCATTGTCCTTTATCAAAAAGCAGTCATACGCCCTGTCCGCTTTCCATCCATCATTCAAAAAACCATCGACTGCATATAAGGCAGCATGAACACCCTCCCTGTCTTTTGCAAGACGGTCTGTCTCCCCTTCTACTATATTGTCTCTTTCAAAATCCCGGAATAATTTTTCCGCCAAATACTCTCCCACATCTGCCGTGTCCGTAAATCCCCAAAGTTCCCCACATTCTTTTCTTTCACTGTGTCCTGTAACCATGACCTCAGGGGCAAATCTTTCAATCAATCCATGTGCCACCGGTCTGTCGATCACAGGGATTGCCACCTTCTCCTTTCCTGCAGGCGCGCTCCCTTTGTTGATCACAAGCGTCCTGTCCCCCGACAGTTTTTGTTTCGTTCCCGTAATCCCCTTTGCCGTAATTGGGACAAAATCTACTTTCGTATAATAAATCTGTCCGTCCACAACACTGACATTACAGTCAATCATAACCATCTTCGCCCTGTCCATATTCATAACTTTCAAGTCAGGATAAAAATAATACCGGAATCCCGCATAGCCAAGATCATAGATGCTGTCTACAAAAAAGCAGTCATACTCTTCATCTGCAATCCATCCCTCTTCCAGCGATTCCCAGTCCATATCGGCAAAAGCCTGATAGGAATTATCATCTCCAAACCATTTTACATATCTTTCTGCATCCGCTCCTCTGTCCGCTATGACATGTAGAAAAATATCCGCCAGGTTTTCTACGCTGTCACTGATGCAGGCAGATTCCAAAAGGCCTGTATTGTACTGCTCATACCTCTCAGCAGGAGGGATGAACTTCCTGAAATACCGCTCAAAATCCCATACTATCGGTTCTCTACATGGGCTGCCGGCCAGAATCACATGTTCGCAGTAAGTATCATCAAACAAACCTTCTGTGTTGATATACTTTTCCATGCCGGTTTCTTCTGTCGCTGTTGTAAGGATATCTGTCTGTATCCCGCAGATCTTTCCATGATCATCAATATAAAGTGTGATTTCTACATTGTGCGCCCTTTCCGTTGCCCCTTTATCTTTCTCTGGAAAAAATAAATAGTAAAACTGGTATCCCCCACCGGATACCGGACTGATCCTATAGGTTCTGTCATATGCATACGGATCGGCCTGCCATGTTTCGTCCAGAAGGCTCCAATCTTCATCCTCTAACTGCTGCAGCGCATATTCCGTAAAATACTGCCTGTATTCGCCGTTGACCACACCACGTCCCCTGATGACTTCCTTTAAAATATTCCCAAGAAAAACTTCCGTCTCACATACATAATCTGAAATATAGATGCCTTTCCCGACCATACCTTCCTCTAATAAATATGGCATATCCCGCTCAAAATACATGTTTTCCGGATTCGGCGGCATTCTGATCAGGGTGTATCCCAGAATATTCCCCTGCAGCTCCTCTGCAGTCACATAGATCCTTTTGTCCCATTGTTTATTTTCCTCATATACAGTTTTTGATCCATAGGATGCTTCTTTTGAATTTGTACTTTTCTCATGTCCGGTTTCGATTGTTTCTTTATTATTTTCTTCTGGTTTTTCAATCAGGGCATCGCTGTACTGATTCGAAACCGTAGCGCTTACCATCCAACAACCAGATAAAAACAGCAAACCACAAAAAAATATCACCTTGCGTGTCCATTTATGCCCCATCGCTTTCTCCTATCAATATCCTGTACCAAATATCAGCTGCCTCTTGACGCTCAGATAGATTCTGTACACCGGCCCTCTCATAATCAGTCATAATTATTTCTGTATTTTTTGCTACGCTTTGAATGTCACTCATACCTATTGTTTCTCTTTCACATTTTTCAATTACATCTTTATAAGTTGTGCTTAGTTCCTCCAACATATAGTCTATTTCAACTTCCGCACATTCTTCCTTCGTTGGAAAAGCATTATCGCCAAATTTATCCAGATATCTGTCAATTAAAGCTTCACACCGATTATATGTCCATTGTACAGTGCCAAATCCAAACCCATGTTTTTGATCTAGACAATTTCCATCCTTTCTAAACTGTACCAATACATATGTGCCTATATCCGATAAGTCCTTACCAGATACATAAGTTCCATAATTATGGACGTCATCCATATGAATCAGATACGATGGCTTTTTTCTGGTTTTGTAATCTGACGATTCAAAATGGCCAAACTTTCCTTCATTAACAATATTTCCAACAAAACCTGCTATTATTTCCAGCGAATATCCTTCCATAAGCATTTTAGACGTCACATACTTCGCCATTTCTATCATCTCTGCGGTCCATTGTTCTCCGGTCTTATAGGATACGCTATTGATTGAATCAAATAAACTGCCCATTCGCTGTCCTGACGTGAGCGGCGTAATAAACCCGCCATGTCTGCAGAACAACACGGAAGACATGGTTATCCCGGATATCAATTCTTCATCGCCGTCATTTCCAAATGACAGATATGGTGTCATGGTCGGCAGGTTGTCCCACTCGTCTTCCAGATCGATCAGTGCCTTGCAGGTTCCCTCATACAGACATGTCTCATCCGCTTCCAGTTTGGCCCATTCCTTCTCATTATGCGGCTCTCTGTCACAGTTGCAGCGAAAAGGAGGTATGTTATCTTTTACCTTTCGGTCTTTTACAGTCGCATGATACAAATAGCCGCAGCATTTCGCCTTAGGATTCTCTGTGACTTTCAGTACTGTCGTTGTATCGGGCGCCACCGAACGATATATTTTGCCCTGTATCACCTTGATCTCCCTTATCGCATGGCTGCATTTCAGTCTCGCGCCATCCACCAGATATTCATCATGATCGTCTGCATACTCTTCCAGCATATACTCATCATCTGTCATCCCAGGGTCATCTTCCCTTGCTTTCGCTATCTTCTCTGCGGAACGGTCTTTTGCCTGATCGGCCAGTTCCTTCTGTTTATCCGATAAATCTACCTTCCGCCCACTGTCGTCCATATGGTACAACTTATAGCCGTCCATCATCATCCTCCTGAACTATTCCCAACCATGATCCGGTTCCATTCTTATCCTGGCCCTACTGGATCCTAAACTCCCCGCCGGTAAAATAGATGTCATCGCTCAACGTCATAGTCGTCCCGCCCTGCCTTACCTGCAGGATCTCTTCCGCCGCCATCAGCAGGGACGCGGAACCGCTGGCTATGGTCATCTCCCCGTCCGCCTGGATCAGGATATCCTTATCGCTCGTCATCGAGATGCCCTCCTGGTCGTTCATCTCGATCGTCATTCCCTGATTATTGGTGATCAGGACTGTATCCGGCGTGAACAATATCTCCTTTCCGTACTTTGTCTTGAAGGACTTACGATCCGGATCCTGTCTTGCACTGTCAGTCTCTTTATGTACGGAACTGGTCACCAAACATCTTCCCTCTTTGTCGGGCACATACAGGCGTACCGTATCCCCCACTTCCGGCATACTGTACCAGCCTGTCCCGTCAGGAGAGGAATACACGGTCGCATAGGAGAACCATTTCTTCCCGTCAGCCGCCTGCCACTCGTCCCCCTGAATGTCGATCTGCACGGTATCCTTCCGCACACCGGTGACTACCGCCTCAAAGGAACATCCCGCCACGTCCTGATGCTCTTCCGGAAGTGTCTGGAGCCCTTCTTTTCTCCTGAGCTTATACTCATGTACACATTCTGCGCCTATATAGCGTGTTATGATATCATAGATATAGTATCTTCCGCCTTTATAGAGCATGAAGTCGCCCAGCTGACAGATCTCCCTGTCTGTGACCGTCAGCGTCAGCATATCCGCCGGCTGCAGTCCTTTTATGCCATTGCCTGCATTCTGCCGGTATGTACGGGCATCCAGTGTCAGGGTGATGTCTGTCGCAGTGAAACCCTGCTCCATGCCTTCCGGCATCCCCACCGTATAACAGCATCCCTTCCGCGATGCATCCGGCGTGAGGTATCTGTTATGCAGGCTGGCAAGGCGTTTCAGGAATGCCCAGTCCGTCTCATGGTACTGCATCAGCACGCCCTCCGTCCTGTCGCTTTCCCCTTCTGTAAGCTGCACCCTGCCGCCTGCATAGCCTGCAGTTATCTGGTCAAAGAGCAGGCTGCAGTCCGTATCTTTATTCTGAAATACCCGATAATGCTCTTTAGCATCCATCAATACTGTGCCGCTTTCGGCTTTCAGACGCAGCAACGTCTCATAGCCGTCCTGCTCCATGGCAAAATCTGTCACGATCCCGTGAAAGAGGATCGTATTCATCCCTTCTTCCCCTTCTGCAGTCACTTTCACCCAGGTATCCGCATACAGCCTGCTTAAGTATGCTTCTCTCCTGTCGTCCTTTATCCGCAGGATGATTTCTGCATCCGCATGGCAGTTGATGCCTTTATGGATCCTGATATCCTGCAGTGCAACATATTCAAACGGTTCGATCTTGATCTGATAGTCTCTCATGTCCTCCTCCTTCTTCTATAGTCTCCAGCGCGCCAAGCGCCACCGGTTTCCATCTGTCATATTCAGGGAACCTGCAGTGGAAGTTCCCCAGGATGAGCCGTCCCTGCACGGCAAACAGGAAGAGCAGGCAGTACAGGCTCGTATCCAGGCAGAATGTCCTGCAGTCCATCCACGGCACCGGGATCTCCCCGGCCATTACAGTACCCTTATCATAAAAGACGGCCTGCTTCCACACTTTCCGCATATCCGCCCGCAGCTTTTCCATCCTCTGTTCCGGGTTCTCTGACCCTGTGGCCCCTCCTACAGAACTAAAAGAAAATGTGGCATCCGCGTTCCCATCTGTCACGGCTACATCAGGGTGCAGGAGATTCCTGTACTTGGCCAGCCGGTCTTTCTGCTCCATATCCTGCATGTATGCAGGGAGCATGATCGTACACAGCCCGCCGTACAGGATGCGCTCCTTAAATCCTTTCCGCTCCCGAACAGGAACAGCTGACTGTTCCTGTTTATATTTTCTTCTCAGTTCCAAGATGAGCCTGTCCCGATGGTTATCCTTATTCATCGTCTGCTGCCTTTCCACGCATGTGACCTTCTAAGTATTCTTTCCGCTGCACATCATTTCAGATCTGCCATGGCTGCGGCTGACCGCCGATAACCTCTGCTTCCTTCATCCTGATCCCGCTCATCCCCCGGCGCAGTACGCTCTCCACGAAGTCCAGTCTCCCTACGATACATTTTTTATCATAACCACGTATCCTGAAGACTGCCTTATCGACGATCTTATCTTTATCCAGTACCGGTTTTACGACCCTGTTTCCCATCAGATTGTACTGCGACTGTTCTGACAGACAATCGATCTCATCCAGAAACGGGATAAAGTAACTGACATTCGTCCCGCTTTCCTTATGCCATAACTTGATCCCGCGGTAAGGTATCTCCGGATGATACATCAGCATTGTTTTCAGGATGATATCCGATACCATGATAAAAGGACGGCATATCAGATCCGGGAAAAAGACTTCCATCGGCAGATCCATCTCCACGATATTCCACATCCCCAGCCTGCCTGTCTTTTCCCTGGTCAGCATACGGCTGTCGATCACATGATTCTTATTAATGTTATATGGGATCCTGTTCTTTTCATCTGTCTCGATCAGGAAATACTCCATCGTCTCACCTCTCATTCCCACTTGAGACTATTGTGTTTATACTTCTATATGTTCGGCGGAATCCCTTCCTCAACAATTACACTTTCCACATGCTTCATATACATTTCTGCCTGTTCCTTTACATCTTTATTTTTATTGCCGTAAATATGCAGGTCTGTCAGATTCTCCAGATTACGCAGTGCTTTCACATCTTCAACGTCCGTGCCTGCCAGCATAATGAATTTCAGATCATGCAGTTCAGCCAATGGCTCCACATCCGTTATCTTTATATTTATCAGATATAAGGACCGGAGCTCTGACAGGCCAGTAAGTGCACTCAGATCCATGGGGGATTTTTCATCATCATCTCTATACCACAACCACCACCCGTTATCCCATAAATAAAGTGATTCCAGCTGTGTTAAATGTGAAAGACTTTCTACATTTCTAATGGATTGCCCAATAATGTGGATCTCTCTAAGATTTACACATTGACTAAGATGGCTCAGGTCAACGTCCGTCAGATACTCAACCGATAAGTTTCTCAGCCACATCAAGTCTGCAAAGATTGACAGGTCACTATCACCGTCATATCCTTCAAAATAGATACTTTTTATATCCTGCAGATTTTTGATAAAAGACAAATCTACGTCACCCGATCCAATAAATAGCATTGACAATTCCTGCAGTTGTGTCAAACTGCCTAATGGCGACAGGTCAATATCATCATAATTGGAAATTGTTATACTCAAATGTCTCAAGTTCTTCAACTCTGCTATTCTTGCGACATCTTCCTGCGTAACACAATATTGAAATGATATCCCTTCTGCATGTTCCCTTATCCATTCATCATTGCCTGTGTTCTCAGCCATTTCCTGAAAGCTAAGATCAGAGGCGGGCTCATACTGTGAATTTTTTTCTGTTATCAGCCGCAACTCCTGCTCTTCCGCACTTTCATCCATTATGTGAAATTCTGTTTTACCCTGCGCATATTCATAAATACACAGCAAAAAACACAGTACGACCACCAGTCTCTGTATTCTCTTCACGCCAAATCACTCCGATCATATGCTCAATATTATTTGTTAGCAAATTCTTCATATGCTACTTTCGCGGCTATTATCCTCTGACATATTGATGGATTTCAGTGGCGCACCATGTTTCTCAAAATACTGTCTGTCCTGACGGTCCATAAACTGACTGCCTTTTATCTGTTCTACATCAAATTCCTTTGTATCTGACATATTCTTCCTCTTCTTTACTGAGTTTTGCCAGCCTTCTATACGGTATCTGATCATACAGCATCAGAAACATGGATAACCGCCACGCTTCCCATATATTCCCCATACATGATCCGGAGGCTGTCTGACACTCTGACTCCACTCTCCGATACAGTACGCATGATCAGGCTGCCTATGCTTTTCATGATCCTGTACATCAGGGCATTATAATATTCTGAATACACCTTACTGACCTCATCCAATTCATAGTTCTGGACACGTATAAATTTCTCACTTACTTTCTGATGCAGGAATGCCATGTCCCCCTGATACGCATCCTGCAGCAGCTGCAGATCATAACAGTCTGCTGTCTCCTGTTCATCCAGATAAAACCCTTCATCCAATGCCTCTATACGGAGCAGCATTCTGTTAAGATGCACACCGCACTGCATAAAGCTGCATACCAGGTATGCAATCTTCCCTTTCTGTCCTCTCTCCTGCAGATTTTTTACCTGCACGAAAACTCTTTCGATTTTCCCACGCATTCCATTCCAAAACTCATCTCCCTGCTCTTCCAGCTTCTTCTGGATACTGCTGCCGGATTCCTGAAACCTTTCTTCCATATACGGCTGCATGGACTGAAGGATTTCCTCCCTGCGGTCATATTTCTCTTTCATGTACCGTCCCTGCTTTCAAGATATATATCACCATTCTCGCTGATAATCTCCCAACGATACTACTCTTCATCGTCTGCTGCCTTTCCACGCATGCAGACTTCGATAGTTAACGACATTAGAAATTTCGTTAACTATAACTGCCGATAACCAGACGCCATATTATATTCTACTGATCACAAAATTCATACCAATCGTGCTGGTCATTATACTTTAATATCAAATTACTTCCCGAAAGCATGATTGCATAATGCCCATTTATCTGCTCATCTAATATCATAATCTGCTTATGCCCGTTTCCTTCAACCTGATCACTCAATGGCAGATTCAGCCACAGAACAGGCATGACTACTGTATCTCCTCTTTTTTGTCTCGTAATATAGATGCGGATCCAATGTTCCACCTTCCCATCATATCGTTCCCGGTCAATACACAATAAATAATCGTCCAGTCCGTCACCATTAAAGTCAAATAGATGATAATCCATTGCGATTTCCAGATCTCTGCCATATTTATGAGACATGGATTCGTTGTCACGCACTTCACTCTCTACACGTGCCCTTACCGTCGGATGCGCATTTTCAAAATCATGCCGCACAGGGACACAGATATCATACTGCAAAATATCATGCTCTTTTTCTATCTCCTCCAATGCGGCAAAAATAACCTCCTCTCCTTCATCATCTATCGGTATGATTTCTGACAGCAGTTCCCGTTCCTCACCTTCAAAGTATTCCAGCACCACCACATTCTGACCATTCAGTGTGATCATCGTAACGTCTTTTATAGAATGCCGCGGGCCTCCCAGTTGCCAGCTATCGCTGAAATTTCTGCTGATTTCCATATACAACTCACCATCTTCGAATATATCTGTCAATACCAATGTGCTCTCGTTTTCCATATAAGCAACATAATTATCCCTGAGGTAAAATGACTCCGTATAATAGGGAGATACAGTCGCCCGTTCTTTATCGTAATAAAATATAAGCGACGATATGTCACCCCCTGTCATACCAACCTGTAAAATATTATCTGTCTTTTCTTCGATCCATGGTAGTTTTGGTAAGATCTCAGTGTGGATCACATTGTTTCCTTTGTCATACAGCATTACCTCAAACTCACCATTTTCTGTCTCTATCAGCGAATATTGATCCCCATATTCGTTATACCCGCCTTCCTGTCCAGTCAAAAATTCCTTGAAGCCACTCTCCCTTTCTTGTTCTGTCACAGTCCTTTCCTCTGTGACAGCTTCCAGGGCTTCTACAGCCATATTTTCTATCTGGATATTTATTTTTTCTGTCTTTTGAATACTTGTATCACTGCCACAAGCTGATAATAAAATGCTCACTGCCAGCAACCCGTTCCATAATTTAGTCTTTATATTTATAGAACCTGATATCATCATTCTCTGTTCCACTGATATGTACCTCTTCTACTTGATCATTCACAAAACCTGGAGGATTTTTGTATTTTGACGGATTTTGTTCATGCAATTTCGCCTGGGCATTAGGGCTGTAGAATAAAACAGCATTGTTTGTTATATCTTCTTTTTCGCCCCTATACACAGGCAGAACCGCGTCAATTACTCTTTCTATTGTTTCATTAGTATAGTCCCTATTTTTCAAATACTCTTCCGCTTCTAAATATAAGTTCCCACCATAGGCATCAAAACCTGTATTTTTAATAATATCACTAATCCCCTCATACTTGCTCCATTCACGCACTCCCAGTCTGTTCATTATAACATGCGCCAATGCCTGTCTCGTCTCGTCACTGTAAGTCGTTCCTTCTCCATAAATCGTTGCAATAAATACAATTTCCTCCTCATCTAATGTATCACCTACATCAATATTATTAGCGTCTATCCTGTCTACTTCTCCCTCACTGCTCTTCTTGATTCTCTGTCCAGACCATGTAATAGTAATAATTCCGCCTCTGGTGCATAAAAGTGTAGACAATCTCGTTAGTCCTTCTTTCTGTCCTTCTTCTGTATCCCAATTCATCGTGTGATGATGTGCATAAGCATAACAATAATCCACCTCTGCAGATTGCTCATCACTTTCCACAAGACACTCCATACAATATGGATTCACCCATTGTGCATCCGGTTTTATAAGGCAATAGCAAGTTCCATATATTTTAGCCATTCCTTTTCTTCTCTCAATCTCCAATACATCTGAATCTCTCATAATCCCACAATTTCCTATACTTATAATACTTGCAACATTCTTTCCTTCTTTTTTATTTTCATTTTCTATCTTATCCCGCAAACAGCTTCTGTCTGAAATAGTCGCAAATTTCAAACCATTGGCTGTCTGTGCCGCATTAATAGCATGCAATCTTCCAATCTCTATTTCGTCAGGATTTAATTCAAAGCAAGGCAAGGAGATACCAATCTTTGGCATCTCATATTTAATCTCTGCCGAACCCCCTTCTCCCTTTATTCCCAGTTTTCCATTCCAATAATACATCTGTACTGGTTTACGGCTCATCTGGTCACATGTTATATAAGCGCCTTCCACTACATAATTATTGTCATCGTTAATATACTTTGCCAGCAATTCTTCCAATCGCTCTCTTATATAATCTGGTATTTCGGAAAAAGTATCAGCACTAACATCCGGATATTCTCTCAGTCCACTGTCCCAATCCATTTCCGTATCCAGATCCAATAAAATTTCCCTTTGTTTTTTTTCTATATCAATCATTTCTCACTTTCCTCATCATATTTCCTTGCTAAATTTTACATTTATCTTTATTCTTTAATAGATATGGGGATTACTCCCTATACCCCTATACAAAACTGTACATGCGCTATTAACTTCATACTCTACCTGTTAAACAAACCTTAATACTTGGCTCTAACAGCAGTACCGCCCACATCTCATTCCCCCATTCCTCCAGCAGTTTCCGGATCCGGCCGACGGATTCCTGAAACCGCTCTTCCATATGAGGCTGCATGAACAGAAGGATCTCTTCCGCCCTGTCATATTTTTGTTCCATATAGTTTCCTCTGCTTTCGCGACAGTAACGGGGCCGGCCGTATACTCTCAAACATCTGCAGCAGCCGCTTCCTGTTTTCTGTCCACAACGGTTCCGGGAAATGCCAGCTGCCAAACATCATGTTATCCTCCAGCGGAAGGACAAACATGCAATGCATGCTGTCCTCCCTGGTTCCGCCTGTGACAAATGCAAACCATCCGATCCTGCACGCATCTGTCCTGAATTCCCTGGCCGTGACCCGTATGCTCTCCGGATAAAGACGGCCGATCAGCCATTGTATCTCCCTGACTGCCGGGTATACCTGCTCTTCCCGCAACGGTTTATCTAACAGGTTACAGGTAAGGATCCCGTTTCCTTCCGGGCTGCTGTATACTTCCTGTGGTCTTGGGACAGCCGGAAAATGCACCGCCATCCACTCGTCTGACGGCCTGCCATACTCTTTCGGGATCCTCAGCTGTAATCTGCCTGCCAGACAACACACTTCCTGCCATCCGGCCCTTTCCCTGTTCTCTTCCATCCGGCTTTCCCTCCCACTCCACTTTCTCCAAAGAGACCGGTATCGCTTTCCTGTATGCTGCGCTGCCGTGGGGATTCCCTCCCTGTACGGCCTCCTGCATCCTGCGCACGGCACAGCCCTTTATGTCGATGGCCTGCAGGCTGTTTATCTTATCGACCGCCGGGTTTTTCCCGATGCCGCCGATCTTAACGCTCTCACTCACAGACTTGTCCTCTCCTTCCGTTCCTTTCGCCGGCCGCATTCCGTCCCAGCTCCTGTCATCCGCGTATCCTGGTGACGACCGGCATGCTGCCCGCCAATGCCGCCATGACCGGATCTTCAAAATCTTCTGACGGTATATTCGCCAAAATATCTGCCACTGCGCCATTCAGCGGATATCTCTCCTCCTGCTGCTCCTGTAACGGCGTACCGCCGCCTGTCTGTGAGACCGCAGGCTTTTTCTTCTTAGCCGCCACCCGGGGCGCCGCCGCGAACTTACCGGTGCTCCCGATCGCATCGAACGCATTGCACAGGTTGATCACCGTCGGTTTCATCAGATCTTTTCTGACCAGCGTGGCTTCTTTCGGGGCCGTCACCATAATCCTCTTAGCCTGGAACTGGACCTGCCCCTCCGCCTGAACAGACAACCTGTTCGTGGTCTTCATGCGCACGGTACTGCCATCCGCAAAGGCAATCTCCGCATTCTGCCCCTCCCTGTTCACAAGCCCCATCTCTGACGGTTTCATATACAGCCGTTTTTCATGGTCTGTCGTAAAATAGCGGTCTGCCGGATCCGCCAGTTCCGCGCATTGTTCCCCATTCTCCCGCAGGTTGTAAATGACCCTGGCTTCTTCTTCCTGGTCCCTGTCAAAATACAGGGCTGCCCTTGTCCCTTTTTCCGGCATGCAGTAGAGCATGTTGCCGGTGAACGGCCTCCATGGATAATCATAGGCTGTGGCTTCCTCCTGCCTGTCGTCGATCTCTAAATGCAGGCGCAGCGCCTCGCCCGCTGTCCGGAGCACCCTGCCTTCGATCACCACGCCGCCAAGCTGCCTGGCCCGTATCCTGTCTGTCCGGAAACACGCCGGCGGATATACGCTGATGCAGGTCCCGATGCTGTTCTGTGCAAAAGTGACTACACAGGCCATGACGCCATACTCCCGGCCATGGATCGACACCCTTTCCCCTGTACGGATGTACTCCCGGCCATATAGCTGATACCCGGTTCTTCTCTCCTGCACGGAAGTCCTGCCCGGCGCCTTATATAAGAGTTCCGTATGCGCATGCCGTGACAGGTCTGTCCGCCTGGCCGGGCATTCCGGCAATCCCACGCTCATTTCCTTCTTTCTCCCGTGGTCTTCCGGCAGCAGCCCGCCTCCCAGATGACTGACGATCCTGCTAAGGAACTGCCAGTCTGTCTCCTGATACTGGATCAACGGGCCAGGCAGCGCCCGGTCCGGCAGGTTCCAGTTGACTTTGAAGCCGTATTCCCCCGCCACCTCTTCCACAATGTCCCGGTAAGTCCTGCTGATGTCCTGAAACGACCTGGATCTCTTCCTGATATCCATCTGCCACAGGTAAGAGACTGCCTTAAGCTCCAATACTGTGTAGTTTCCCACACTCTTAAGTTCTGCACCGTCTATCAGGCCGCTGAACAATGACTCCTGTCTGCCTTCTTCATCCTGGCTGGACAGTTCAACCTGCTCTTCCTGCATCCTGCACAATGCATCAAATGCTTCCTGATAATCTACAACGCAGGAAACTGTAAGCCGCGTCATCTCTCCGTACCGCGCCTGCAGATGGCAGCTTAATATGGTCCGGTATTTAAATATGCTGTTTATCTGCAGCTGTCCAAGTAAGATCATGTCTTCCATTTGTATTCACCACCTTGGTTGTTTTAGTCCTGTATGATGCTTCCTGCCTGTTATATTTTTTATCCTATGCGGATCATCCATCTACTCCACTGCCTGTTCAAAACAGGGACTAAAAATCCTGATAACAATGATCGACAATCAACCAAGAATCCTTACCGTCCTCGAAATCCGAAATGAATGTGTACTCATAAAATTGATCCGTATACTGGATGTAATACACCGGCGCTTCGTAAAAATACATAAATCCTTCCTGAACAGGCGCCTCATAAGCATTCCTCTGAATTTCCCCGAAATCCATTCCAGCCCTTGCATCCATAAATCCATATTTTGAGGACTCCGTAATGATGACTGCCCGCGGCAAACCCGACTCCCATATGGAGCCTGTCGCAGAATTTGTATACTGCAGAAGCATACCGTCATTTATCGTAAAAGTTGATCCACTAAAATGTCCATTCAAAAATCCCAGCATTCCACAGTATGAAAGGTCATCCACCTTCTCTATCCGTGCCAGTTCACCTTGTTTGACTCTAAAATATTTTTCGTATAGGAAACGGGGATCGTCTTCTCCATTCCATTTCTCTTCCAGCAGCTTTTGCAAATTATAATTGATCTGCAGACGCTTCCACTGTTCCTCTATCTCATCCAGCTCTTTTTTCTTGTCTCGTACCAATCTATCCAGATCATCATTGAGCAAAAAATCCAGGCGGCCTTCTTCTTCAACAGATCTGCCGGTAACCTCTGGCCCTTCGCCACTCTCCAGGTCTGTATCTATATCCATCCACTTTCCTTTGATATGGTGCAAACATATCACTACAGCAATACATACAATAGTAAAGAATATTGAGAATAAAGTATAAAGATCATTCTTTTTCAATTTAATTACCTCATGTTCCTTTATTTATTATTTGGTGTGATATACGTTATAGTTGAGTCTCCGTATTCAGGAATCGCAATATAATAATAGGAATACACATCATCTTCATATCTAAGATACCGGAAGTTTTCCCCCTCTGAGGAATACCATTCCACCTCCGAATCCGGATATTTTTCTTCGATATCAAACAGATACATCCCGGATCTGATATCCCTATATCCGACAGGAAGCGCTGGATTCTGTATGACCACTCCTTCCGGAAAGTCATCCGGAAAACTGTCCACACTGTATCGAAGCCATATCCGATCCCCCACAGGCAGCAGCTCTCCCCATGCTTCCGCTCCCGGAAACACAGCATCCAGCCCGGCTGACAGGTTTGATGCATCCAGTATCGACTGCAATTCTTCTTTTTGAACCCGGAAATACCTGCTTATATATGCTTTGCTCCCAATCTCATGATCCAGTTCCGCAGCGATCGAATCCAGATATATTCCTTTTTTATAGCTCACCTCCAATTCGTCATACTGTTTTTTTACAGCAGCTATTTCCTGTTGTATCTGCTCATACTCATTTATAAACTCCTGCAGACTGGCACTCACCTGAACAAGATTGTCCGATAATAGCTGATTTTCCACCGTTATCTTTGTTTCTGTTCTTCGCGCTTCAGCTTGTAGTTGCTCCCCGCCTTCCATGATCTGTACGCAAAATAGAATTGAAAGTATCAAACAGCATATATCAGCAATAATAAATATATTTTTTAAATACTTATATTTATGTTCCATTTGTAAGACATTCCTCTAAACTATCATATATATGTAACCAATCTTCTAATGGATGTGAATTTTGGGGTGGAAAATCAACCCATGGAGTGTAACGTAATTTTGCGTACATTGCCGCGTTTACACACTCAATATCTTGCCCTGCTTCCATGTACCTAACGTACTTGCTATTCCCACTTTGCCATAAATTTAAATCTTCACACGCTGCCTTAGTTTCCGGATAGTTTGGTCCGGCATCTCGATTTATCCCCTTTAAAAGCAAAGAATTTCCCTGTACCCCTTCATTGAACAATTTGATAAAAGCATTCCCCGATGCTGCAATTCCTGTTTTGCTGTCAGAAAAATCTCTCGGGTTACCTCCTGGCCCTACTCCGAAGGCCTTCTCATAGTTGCCTTTTAGACACCATCCTTGTTCCTGCCCCAACGTAGCTAACAATATTTTGGGATTTAACCCATTGGTGTTGCAATAGTTATATATCCCCTCTGCAAATCCTCTGGATACTAATTCAGGATTATGACTATTACATATCTTCTCTATTTCCGTTAACGTAAGTGCAGAAGCATCCAAAAACTCCTTTTCGCTTATAGTCCATACAACCGTAACAACATTTCCATCCTTATCAATATAGCTAAACGCTTCTCCATAATAGCTGTGCCCTTCTTCGTGCTGCGAACCGTCAACATAGATCTGCCCATGCACCTTGATCGTAATAATCCCGCCCCTCGTGCACAACAACGTAGACAACATAGTCAGCCCTTCCTTTTTTCCATACTGTGTATCGAATTCCAACACTTTATGATGCTCTGTGATGACACATGACGGCCTGGTCGGCCCTACCTCTATCAGGCCTGTGTTCAATGCAAGAGTATTCTCCGCATCACAGTTCCCCGCCACACTTTCTGCGCAGAGAGGATTCAGCCATTCCGCTACCGGTTTTATGAGGCTGTAACAAGTGCCATATTCCATTGACTCGTCCCATCTTTTTTCTATCTCTGCTATGTCTGATACCCGCATGATCCTGCAGTTCCCACAGCTGATGATATTTGCCTCGCAGGCAGCCGGTATGCCGTCATCAGGCGTGACCGCTTCTACAACTCCTTCTCTGACATCCCGCAGGCATTTTCTGTCCACTACTGTCCCAAAGCGGATCCCGTTATCAGATGCGCCTTGAGCGTGCAGTGTAAACAGTCTCCGGACTTTATTCGTATCTGTGTCTCTCCCAAAATAAAATGCTTTTCCCTCTTCCTTTCCTGGCGGTGCATAATCCCGCTCTATCCCTTTTGGCGCATTCAGGACATTATATAATTTTGTTTTCCCATTCTCATATTTTATACAGTGAGATACTTTACACATCTCGGTACACTCTATTTCTGCCCTGTCTACCGCATAATTCCGCTCATCTCCTATATATGCTGACAGCATTTCCGACAGGCATTCCTCTATATGCTCGTCATACCAATAATCATGCTTATGGCAGTCCCATAAAGTCTCCATCTCTATCTTCATTGCCTGATCCAGCCTGATCTCATTTATATCCGCCATATCTGATCCTCTCCCTGTTCTTATACCATACTTAACTCCTTCAGCCTGATCCCGCTGATATCCCTTCTCAACATGCTCTCAAGTGCATCCAGCCTGACGATCAGATAAGGATGTGTGAATCCGGCAATTCTGAATACCGTTTTCCCTGCGACCGCATCTTTACGCAATACGATCTCAAATAATTCTGTTCCTCCGCGGCTTCTCTTTGTCTGTTCCGACAGGCACTCCACTTCCTCCACGAAAGGCATGAAATAGGTGGCGTGTATCTCACTCTTCGTCTCCAGCAGATAAATAGTCTTAAAGATCATCTCCGGTTCATACATCTCTATTACCTGTGCTGCTTCTTCACTGACCATAAGAAACGGTTCTGTCAGGATATCCGGAAAGAACACTTCCATCGGTATTTTCATATCCACGACACAGCAGTTTGGGATCTTATATGCCATGCTGCGGTTTGCATATCTGGTGTCCACTGCCCTGTTCACATTGATCCCATACGGTATATGGTTCTTCTTGTCCGTCTCTACCAGAAAATACTCCATTCTGTTTCCTCCAATTCAACCGGCCTCCTCTTAAAACAGATTTCCATCTGCACTCCCTGAACAAATAAGTTCCCTCTCTTATTTCCTCTATATTCTACCGCGGCCCTGTATCATCTTTGCATCATTTTTGTATCATTTTTGCATCATATTTTGTCATACCGCCGCCCTCATTTCCATCCCATATATGCCTCAAACATATCCGTCACATCGAGCGGGTTTTTCTTCTTCCCGCTTCCGGCATCTTTATTCTTCTGCGCCTGCCCAGACCCCTGCGCTACCCCGCTTGTTTTATGATAAGAAGACCCGAAGTATCTCTCCATGCTCCTGGCCAGCCCCTCCAGATCCACCGGCTGTACCGGTGTGCTGCCCCTGCCCTTTGTGCGTGCTTTATCCGCTGACGGATCATATCCCCGCGCCGCCTCTCTCTTCCGGTCATAGGCCCGTCTTTTCTCCCTGTCGCTCAGGGTCTCATAGGCCTCCACGATCTCCTTAAACCTTGCCTCCGCCACGGGATCGTCCGGGTTTAAGTCCGGATGATATTTTTTAGCTTTTCTGCGGTAGGCCTGCTTGATCTGTTCCTCATCTGCTTCTTTCGGTATCCCCAGTATCCTGTAATGATCCATGATAAGATCCTCTTTCAAAGGGAGCGTATCCAACCTATGCTGCATACGCTCCCTGTTTCTTTTAAAATTAACGACGTTGGAAATTGTGCTTCCGGTCATGCCGGCGCCATCCGTGCCATCATCGCCCTATGCCGTATAGCCGCCCTCTACCGTCACCGTGCTGATCTTGTCCTTCTTCTGCTTGATGACAAGGGTAAACGTACCCGTACCCTCTTCATCGCCGTAGTCCTCCTTATAATCCACAACAAAGGCGTTGGGGAAGCAGTACTTCCGCTCCATGATGCCGGCCGCCACATACTCTACTGTCACCTTCCGGTAGCAGTCCGCCTTCTCCGCCGGGACTACGGACCACAGCGCCATCTTCCGGGTGCTGTCAAAGGGATCGCCGCCCACTGCCGTCAGGATCTTGCCCCTGATGGTCATGGTCGCGCCGAAATCCTTCGTCCTGGCATTGGAATCCATGGGGATATCCGTGGTCGTCTTCACACTCTTTACGCATTCTTTCGCGATCTCAAATGATTCTGCTCCTTCTACTCTTACAACAAATGCCATGCTCTCTCTCCTCCCTGTCATTCACCGGCGTAGCCGCCCTCGATCTTTACTTTGTCGTTCTCGTCCTTCTTCTGCTTCACATGCAGGTAGAAAGTCCCTACGCCCGTCTCGTCATCCATCTCTTCCGAATACTCCATGACGAAGGCATTGGGCACCTCGTACTTACGTACTACCTGGCCTGCGGAGATGACCTCCACCACTGCCGTCCGGTAGCAGTCCGCCTTCTCTGACGGAACAACAGACCACTTGGACAGCTCCAGCGTGCCGTCATTTCCTTCCCCGCCCAGCTTATAGAGCATCTTCCCCCAAATCTTCATGGAGACCCCGAAGTCTGTCGCACGGGCATTGGAATCTACGGCAGACTCCGAGCCGAACTTGACATTCCGGATACTCTTCTCATCCAGAGCGATCTGCTCTGCACCTCCAGTTACGCTCAACCTGAAACCCATCTTGAATCCTCCTTTTCTTGTTTTAGATTGTACGGTTGTTTGAATTGAACCGGTTGATCTCTATCTCCAGGTTCCTGACATTGCCATTGAACGTGATGTTCAGCGCACAATAGCCGTTGGCCTCATCAATCTCATAGGCGATGTCATCTCCCACTCCCAGTACCGCATTCACGCAGTTCTTCTTCTCCAGCCACCTGCTCTTCTGGCTGGCCGGATTGTTGGAGAAGAAGCTCACGATGTTCTCCTGTTTATAATCGCTGGTGGCATGGCGCAGGACCCTCTCGATATAGGTCGTGACCTGGGTCTTATAGATCGGCTCATAGATCTTGCCGTCGCTCATCAGGTTCCTCGCCTTATATACCATGATATGGGACACATCCTCCGAGCCCAGCATCGCATTCTCGGAAGAGAACACGAACCCGAAATTCCGTCTGTTGATCTCATTCTTGATGGAATTGGTAAAGCCCGTGATCTCCTTGGCCATCACGGTATGTACCCGCAGCGGATGGTCCCCCGCCTCGATATCGAAGCGCACGCCCGGGAGCATCTCGTCCACATTCCGCTTAAACTTCTCCTTCAGGTAATCCGGGCACTGGTAGGCTGCCACCAGGCCGGCTGCGATATAGGCTGCCCCCACATAGACGCCGTCGATCCACAGCTTCATGATATCTTCTTTCTCTTTGGACAGCTCCGCCATGTCATTGTCGTTCACGGTCATACGTTTGTCCAGGATCACACCCGACTTGTCCTTGGGGATGATCGTGAAGTTGGGGATGCAGGGGATCGCAAACTCACTGTAGGGCTTGCCGGTCAGCGTGCTGCAGCGGTCCTCAAACTTCCCGATGCCTTCCGTGGCCATGTAGTTGAAGGTGGTCTTGTCCCCTGTCTCATAACAGAAGAAGCACTGTACGGAGAAGTCCTTCAGCACGTCTAACAGCCGCACCAGCGCCTCCACGCTGTTCACGCCGGTCTTCTCCACCTTCTCATTACCCTGGAACCGCTGTCTGGTCAGCCTGATATTGGAATTCTGGTCCAGGGAGACGGAAGGCACGATCCCGTACCAGATGGTGTTTTCGAAGTCATTCTTGGCATTGACCGTGTTCAGGAAAGCGATCAGCCGCGGCAGGTTATTGCTCTTCACCAGCATGTCATTGGAGATGTTGGTGATGAACAGCGACGGGCGCATGCCTTTTAGGTTCGACGGATACTGCTCGAAAAACGCCCACACGCCCAGGATCTTCTCGATCAGCGGCTTCACCACCTTGATGAAATCATCCTTGGCCGTCTTATAGAATTCCAGATAGGAATTGTAATTGCTCACTTCCTGCTTCACGTCGATGCTGCTCACCATGGTGGATGCGAGCGGGCAGTATGTCCTCGTCACGAGCGCTCTCACATAGTCGCTGCTCTCTTCATTGAGGGCTTCATAATCCTCTTCCAGCGCCGCGATCAGGCCGGCATTGACATGATCGTCCACCACCATCAGCTCTGCGGTCTCTGTCTTTGGGACTTCCAGTACTTTCAATTCTCCCTTTTCATCCATGCTCAGGACGCCCAGGGCCAGCGGTGTGTCGTCCCGTCGCTCCTCCGCCTCCCCCAGCAGAAGCCTTGTCTTGATATCCTCGATCGCCAGGGGCAGCATGGCCAGCACGTTGTTGTAGTTCACGCTGGCCTCCTCGAACATGACGTTCAGTTTGTCCGCGATGTCCAGCTTATGCGGGTCGCCGTCTTCCAGCTGTGCATAAGTCTTATAAGTATACTGCAGTTCTTTCCGGTTCTGTCGGATATCCTCCATGACCTTCTTGGGCGATATCATGTCTGTCAGCCTGTCGAACTGGAAATCCACGTTGATGATGCTCTGCGCCCGTTTTGCCTCTACCAGTGACATCAGCATCTTCAGGAAGTCATTCTGCCTGTTTAAGTAGATCGGCGTCAGCATCTCCTCCGGGATGGTCTCCGGCTTCTTTAACGTGTACATGATCTTCTGGTTGTTGGCATTGAAGAAGGAATAGACCACCGGCTCAAACTTCGTGATGAACTCATCAAAGTTCCTCACTAAGAGCGCCTCGTTCATCTCTTTGACCTTCTCGTCACTCAGGCTGTCGATCCCTCTCACGTCCCCTACCAGTGTCAGCAGGTCCGGCTTCTCCGGATTGATCTCTTCGAACAGCAGTGTCCTGTTCGTCTGTCTGATTATGCTCATTGGTTTACCTCCCCTGTCTTTCATTTGGTCTTAAGTCTCTATAGTGTACTTCTATCTCTGCATCCTCACGGTCAAAGATAAAAGTTACTTTCTCCCCATGGTACAGATGGTATGGCCGCCCTTTTACCAGCAGCTCCCGGCCCATCAATACCGACGCCCTGCTGTTGTTGCGGATGACCAGGCTCCTGTCATCCCCCGGCCGCAGGAGGATCTTCTCCGCCCCGGCAAGCATAAGGGGCAGGTTACAGGTATCCAGGATCCACTCCAGCGTGATCAGGTCACGGCTGCATCTCGCAAAGAGGTTGATGCTCTCCGGCGGGTAATCAATGCCTTCCTTATTCCGGATCACATAGACCTGCAGCTTACCGCCCCATTCACTCTGACGGGTCTTCTGCTCTTCCGGAAGTATCCGTTCTTCATCTATCACTCTGTGCCGTCCATAGTTCTTTTTGCCGCGTATACAGGCTGCGAAGAACAGTACCGAAAGCGATATCGCAAATCCAAGAAGCGTCAGCCAGAAAAACCAGTCGACTGCAGGTTGTTCTTTCTCTACAGCCGGAACTTTAATCTTCACTGATTCATCCGGGTCTCCATAATAATTACCATACGTGCCGTCGAACACTACCCGGAGTTCTGCCTCTGCATCATGTTCATATTCCTTAGACATACAGAGCGCTCCGTCGATGATCCGGCAGACCTGCTCCTCGCCGTCCAGAAATATCCGCAGACCATTATCGATCAGATGCCCGTCCAGCATGTTCTGCCCATCCTCGTTTGTTAACTCCAATCGGAAATCTGCCGTCTTTTCCTCCGGTATATATGTATAATCCGCATTGAATATAAAATCATACTCCGCGGTCAGGTATGCCCTGACATCCATTGGCGAATCTGCACTCATCTGTATCTTCACTTCATCTGAGACTGGATGAAACAGGTCTATTACCGTATAGTTTATACCTTTTGACACATATACTCTGTCCGCCTCGCAGTTCAGCGTCATATTCTCATTCTGCTGACTGCCCGCCAAAACAATCCTGGCCCTGCTCATCAGACAATCCGGTAGCCTGACTGACAGTTCGCCGCCCATCCCGCCAATCTGACCTGCGTAAACCGCATTCAGCTTCCATTGTTCAAAAAGCAGCGACTCTGCGAAATCGCCCAGGGCGCCGCCGTCCGAAAGTTCATACAGCCGTCCCCCGGTAGGCTCTGCCGCAGAATACACTACAGCACCTTCTTCTATGCGCGTCCCCAGTGCGATCACATCAATAAGGATCCCCTTATCCTGTGCGTCCTTCACTGCCTGTTCAAACTGCAGTGCCGCTGACTGTGTATCCTCCGCAGTCTTCATCATGATCTCACCGTCCGAGATCAGGAGAATCCTTCTCTCTGATGCGTCCGGGCCAAACATCGCCACCGCTTCTGCCAAACCTGCTCCTGCATTTCCATACCGGCTGTAAGACAGCTCCTGCAGGCACTCCGCTGCTTCTGCATAACTGCTCCCCAATGGAACTTCTGCGCAGATTTCGTTGTTAAAAGCAATCATGCCTATCTGGTAATCCCGCGGCAGGACTGCATACAGACTCTTAATAAAGTCAAATACAATATATTCTTTATCCGTGTCCTGCATAGACTGACTGCAGTCCGTTACTATGACAAGCTCCTTTCCGGATTCCGGCTCTGCTTCATATGCAATGGATATACTGCCTGTGGAAATAAACAGGACAAGCATCAATGCGCAGAACTGCTGCAGCTTTCCAAGCACCGCCAGTGCCGTTACAAGCAGCAGTCCAGACAGCAAAAGTCCGGCCAGCCTCCCATACCCGGTCAGCTCCATTAAGATCACCCCAATGGTGTATATTGCCGAAAGCAGACAGAGTCTTCTCCGGAAAAAAGAAATCTCTTCTTCCTCCAATGATCTGTTCTCATGTCTGACAGGTGAGATACAAAATAATACGATCAGGCAGGCGGCTGTCAGTCCCATTGTGATTTTGCCGGACAGTTCTGCTCCTGCCAACAACAATGCTGCCGCAACGGCTGTACAGGAAAACAGATAACACCCCAGCCTGGTCCTGGCATGAAAACCGCCCGTATTCTTCCTGAAAACATAAAATATACCGAAAATAACGATAAATTCCAGCACACGCTTCATACACACTGCAATCAAAAGATAGGAAGCGATATGCACCAGTTTCAGAAATGTAACTTCTATCCCGAAACGATATGCATCCGCCTCCTCCGCGCATATGCAGTCCTCTTCTGTCAAATACTTTGCAAACCTGTCAGCCATGGAATCATATGCATTTTTCACTGTCATTTCTTCTCTTTCTTAAATTTCTTCACTGTCTCAGGCATCCGTGGCTGATATCCAAGCAGTGCACATGCACTGTCTGCCTCTGCCCTTAAACTCTTGTTCAATACCTTCACTGCCAGCTTTGATAATGCCTTCTTCATTGCTGAATCCCTCCTTTATTCGATTTTTGTCATTATATGTTTTATTTTGTCTTTTCCGCAATACTTTTGGCACGACGTACAGTTTTTTGTCCCCAAATCCGGTTCTTAGACTTGGTTTTATAATTTTACGCACACAAAAAGAGATTACAGCGTTTATACCATAATCTCTTTTTTTAACCGGTTTTACACCGGACAGATCCGCGTTGCTCAGCTCTGACTTTCTATTCTGTTTAAGATAATATCGCAGGCAAACACACCATCCGCACATTGCCAGGTTTCGCTGCCATCGTAGGAACTGACGCACCGTTCTATATTACGTATTCCTGTTCCCTTCTTATTCTCCGGCATTCTGCCATTCTTTATAACAATCTTTTCTGTTGTGCTGTTCGTGATCCGGATCAGAAGCATATCATACTGTGGTTCCACGGAAAGCCTGACATACCTGTCCTGCTCACACTTATATGCCGCCGCCATGGCATTATCCATCAGATTGCCGAATATTGTGGTAATATCTACCGGCTTCATGAAATTGATATCCACCATGGACGCGCTGATCTCCAGCCTGATTCCCGCCTGCTCAGCCTGCCTCGTCTTGTCGGACAAGAGGCAGTTGAGTATCGTATTATTTGTATAGGAAAGAGGCACCAGTTCCTTCATCCTGCTCCTGATCTGTCCCGCATAGCTGACAGCATCCTCGATATGATTCTGCCTGTACAGTTCATCCACCATCTTCATATGCTTGTCGACATCATGCAGGATGCGCAGCATCTCCGTATACTGTCTGCTCCTCGCCTCATAGTTCTCATACTGCATCCTCTCCTGCTGCCGCATCATATCTACCTGCAGCTTATAATCATTCCGCTCATCTGAGACTTTGATAAAATATAACATATACAAATTGGCAAAAACGATGCAGCCTGTCATCAGCATAAGAATAACAGGATTCTCTGATCCTGATATGAATGCCAGCGTCAGGACATTGACAGCACTGTACACAAACAGAACGAGATACAGCACATACTGTGTGCCGCTCCTGGCCGGCAGTTTCCTCCACAGTCTGCGGAATACAATGTAGTACAGAAACAGCAGGATCACTTTGGAAAATGCCGTCACCATGCTTTGCAGGATAGCGGCGCTGTCCGGCAACTGCCCCATCGCTTCCAACAGATACAGAAGCAGGAAAACGCCAAGTGTCTCCAAAACCGCTATCACGATGTACAATACCACTGCCTCAGCAATACGGGCTATCCCTTTCCGCTCATCATAATAGAGAAATAAGCTGACCAGTACAAACACGAGCAGATGTGCGATAAAATTAAAGATAAAATGATCCAGACAGTTGACCCCGGTGAGCAGCAGGATACTGACAGCCGTCGTGCATCTATACAATGACCTGCTTTGATATATTCTCCCGCACCGCTCATCCAGAAACTGAAACATAATATTGATTATGATGCCGCATGAAAGCAGCGAGCAAAACAATAAAACCACTCTGTCCATGGTTCCCTCCCGGTAATATCCGCACCACGCGTCAGACTTTATGAATAAATTCGCTTAATCTCTCCTTAAATCTGACGGCGCGCCTTTGCGACAGCGGTATGATATCTCCTGTACTGAGCCTGATCATATATCCCTGTATCCCTGCAATCCTGCCAAGATTGACCAGTATGCCCCTGCTGCATATTTCAAACCCAAAAGGACTCATCCTCTCTTCCAGAGCATGCATGGACGTCTTATAGCAGTATTCTGCTTTGTCTGTCCTTATCCTCACCTGTTTCTGTCTCTTTATGTATTCAAAGTACAGAATATTCCGTACCGTAACGCTGACCATCGGCTTCTCCTCACATACCCCGTTCCCGTTTACGGTCACATGCTCAAACACAATCCTGCTGTCCTGCTTATCCCCGCCGTCTTTCAGCAGCTCTTCCAGTTGTTCCCGCAACTCCTCCTTCTCTATCGGCTTCTCCAGATACGCAAAAGCGTGGGAGCGGTTGAGCGCCTCCCTGTAATATTCATCAAAATTCGTCTGAAAGATGATCTTGATCCGGCGGTTCCGTCGGTAGATTTCATTGCCCACATCCACGCCGTTCTTTCCATCCAGCATGATATCCAGAAACACTATCTGATAATCCAGTTCCGACTCCAGAAGTTCTTCCCCCTGTTCAAAACTGAAGATCTCACAGGAAACATCCTGCTCTCCCAGAATATCCAAAACCAGTGCCTTCAGGAATCCTGCTTCTTCTCTGTCATTGTCACAGATTGCTATCTTCATCTACCGGATTCTATCCTTTCAAAAGGGCAGCGACAAGCCCTGTTTATCCAACTACACAATACGTCAGATATTCTACAGCTGTCAAGCACTATTATGAAAAAGGGCATCCCCACTGGAAATTCGCTCCAGTAAAGAATACCCTTACCCAACTATAAAATACAACAAATATAACAAATAATTCCAGGCTGGCGTAAACTTTTCAAGCGCTCCTTATTTAAAAGGAATCACGCCGCCATCATATTTACCGTTGATAAACTCTGTGATCTCATCTGATTTCAATACATCTACAAGCGCTTTAATGGCCTCACTGCTCTCATTGCCTTCTTTTACGGCAATCACATTCACATAGGTCTTCGCCGCCTCGGAATCAGCCTGCTCGTAGGCAACCGCATCCCTGGCTACGGAGAAACCTGCCTCAAGTGCGTAGTTACCGTTCAGGACAACAAACGCAACCTCATCTTTTACTCTCGGCACCTGTGCCGCCTCCAGCTCCTGGATCTCAATCTCATTGGGATTGTCAACGATGTCTCTCACGGTCGCCTCCAGTCCCACATCGTCCTTCAGGGTGATGATACCGTTATCCTGCAGCAGCAGAAGGGCTCTCGCCTCATTGGTCGTATCATTGGGCACTGCGATCACATCGCCTTTCTCCAGCGTGGTCAGATCACTCTTCGTGCCGGGATAGATGCCGAAAGGCTCATAGTGGATGCCGCCTGCATTGACAAGATGCGTACCCTGCTCCTCATTGAAGGAATCCAGATAGGGAATATGCTGGAAATAGTTGGCGTCGAATTCACCGCTCTCCACAACCTGATTCGGCTGTACATAATCGTTGAACACGGTCACTTCCAAAGTCCAGCCCTGTGCTGCCAGAAGGGGCGCTGCCTCTTCCAGGATCTCAGCGTGAGGTGTAGCGGATGCTGCGATGGTGATCGTGCCTTTGGACTCTGCCGCCTCGCCTGTTTCTTCCGCGTCTGCAGCCTCATCTTCTGCTGCCGCCCCGTCTTCTGCGGGTGTCGTCTCTTCTTCCACAGGAGCTGCCGCTTCCGTGTCCTCCGCTTCGCTCTGTGCCGCCTCACTCTGTCCGGACGCTGCACTGTCAGCGGAACCGCCGCACGCTGTCAGGGTACCAAGCGCCACAACGGCTGTCAAAATAGCTGCGATAAATCTTTTCTTCATAAATACTCCTCCATTTCTGCCCAGCCTGCAACTGCGGGCTCAAGCACAAGTTTCTATCTGAAAGCCAATGTACGGTATCGTGTTTCCTTTACCGCACATAACTTTGAGATCCGTATATTACACGGCTGCCCCGACATACTCTGATGCCCTGGCCAAATCCGGTCTATCTCTGCCTGCGGTCCAGCTTCACCGACATCTTCATGCCCAGCGTCTGGAAGATCTGCACCAGCACCACCAGCAGCACTACCGCCACAAACATGATCTCTTCTTCATAGCGGTAATAGCCGTAACGCATGGCAATATCTCCGAGACCGCCGCCGCCGACGATACCTGCCATCGCCGAATAGCCAAGGATCGTACCAAGTGCAATCGTCACCCCCACCAAAATGGAAGTCCTGGCCTCCACCAGCAGCACATGCATGATGATCGTCATAGTGCCTGCGCCCATACTCTGCGCCGCCTCGATCACGCCCCGGTCCACCTCATTGATGGAAGACTCGATCATACGGCCGATAAAAGGAGCCGCAGCCAGCGTAAGCGGAACCACCGTAGCCGCCGTGCCGTAGCTTCTGCCAACCAGCGCCTTGGTCAGCGGCATCACCAGGATCAGCAGGATCAGAAAAGGGATACTCCTGACGATATTGGCAATCACGTCCAGCACCTTGTAGATCACTGCATTGGGCCTGACACCGTTTTTGTCCGTCACCGCAAGGGCAATTCCCATAGGCAGCCCCAGAAGATAGCCGAACAATGTTGACAGCAGTGTCATAAAAAGGGTCTCCTTAATGCCGTCCATCATCATGACCGTCATTTCATTTGTCCATTCACTAAACCACATAGCCGTCCACCTCCTCGACCGCCAGGCCCCTCTGCGTCAGGTATTCCTTCATATCGGCCTGCATCTGCACGTCATCCGGCAGGCTTAAGATCATCTCTCCTCTGGCGATACCTTCCACATTCTTGGTATCCGCCCGCAGGATATTGATCGGCTGTCCGAAACGCAGCACCATATTGGCAATGACCGGCTCGAAGGACGAGTTCACGGAAAAGACGATGCGGATACAGCATTTGCCTTTCATCATATCCTTCTGGTGGCCTTCCAGTGTGCGCCGCTCCTCCCCTTTTCCCTTGACGATCAGCTCTTTGGCCTCTTTCGTCTTCGGATGGGAAAAGATCTCCGACACCCGGCCCTGCTCCACCAGACGGCCGCCGCCGATGATCGCCACATGGGAGCAGATCTCCCGCACCACCGACATCTCATGCGTAATGATCACGATCGTGATCCCGTAATCTTTATTGATCTGTTTCAAAAGCTGCAGGATGGACTGTGTCGTCTGCGGATCCAGGGCACTGGTGGCCTCATCGCACAGCAGGATCTTGGGATTGGCCGCCAGCGCTCTGGCGATCGCCACACGCTGCTTCTGTCCGCCGGACAGCTGGGACGGATATGCCTTCGCCTTCTCCGTCAGTCCCACGATCTGCAAAAGCTCCTCCGCCCTTTTTCTGGCATCCTTCCTGCTCATGGTGCCTTTCCTGCCGCCGTCCTTCTTCCCCACGCCGGCATAGAGCAGCGGAAAACATATATTATCAATGACATTCTTCTGCATCAGCAGATTAAAATGCTGAAAGATCATCGCGATCTCAGCCCGCTGCGCACGCAGCTCCTTCTCTGAGAGCATGCTTAAATCACGGCCCTCGATCTCCACGGTGCCCCCTGTCGGCCGCTCCAGAAAATTCAGGCAGCGCACCAGCGTACTCTTCCCGGCGCCCGACATGCCGATGATCCCGTAGATATCCCCTGCCTGAATGGAAAGGTTGATATCCTGCAGTGCTTCCACATCGGCGTCCTTCGTCACGAATGTCTTACCCAGGTTACGAACTTCTATCATTCCTGCCATTTCGCTTTGTCCTTTCGTAAATGGTCTGTCCCTGACTACTTTAGCATGAAAGGCAAAATTTATCAAGTAAACTTGTGGTTCTATCCTTCAAACAGCGGTGTGGACAGATAGCGGTCCCCGGAATCGGGAAGCAGCGCTACGATCGTTCTGCCCTGATTCTCCGGTCGCCTGGCAAGCTCCGCAGCAGCATGGAGCGCAGCGCCGGAGGAGATTCCCACAAGAAGCCCTTCTTCTGCCGCCAGCATCCTGCCGGCCGCGAAGGCTTCCTCATCGGAAACCCTGACAACCTCGTCATAGATATCCGTATTCAATACTTCCGGCACAAAGCCTGCGCCGATCCCCTGAATCCTGTGCGCGCCGGCTGCACCGCCCGACAACACCGGACTGCCTGCCGGCTCCACCGCCACGATCTTAACGGCGGGATTCTTCTCTTTCAGATATTCGCCCACACCGGTGATCGTACCGCCGGTGCCCACACATGCCACAAAAATATCCACCTGGCCGTCTGTATCCTCCCAGATCTCCGGACCCGTAGACTGCCTGTGCGCCGCCGGGTTGGCCGGATTTACGAACTGGCCCGGTATCATGGAACCCGGTATGGACGCCTGCAGCTCCTCAGCCTTCTCGATCGCGCCTGCCATCCCTTTTGCCCCGTCGGTCAGTACAAGTTCGGCGCCGTAAGCCCGCAGCAGCGTCCGCCGTTCCACGCTCATGGTCTCCGGCAGGGTCAGAATCGCTTTATATCCCCTGGCCGCCGCCACCGCCGCCAGACCGATCCCCGTATTGCCGGAAGTAGGCTCGATGATCGTCGCACCGGGCTTAAGTCTCCCCGCCTTCTCCGCCTCCTCGATCATATGCAGCGCCACCCGGTCCTTCACCGATCCGGCCGGATTCAGGTACTCCGGCTTCACCAACAGCTTTACGCCTGTAATACCATGGTTTTTCTCAAAATTGCTGATCTCCAGCAACGGCGTTTGGCCGATCAGCTCAGCTACGCTTTTTTTAATATTTGACATGCTCTCTCCTTCTCTCTTATGACTGTCTGCTGTTTTTATTTCCTACTTAAGCGGTAGGTTTATATTGTATTGATATTACACCCTGCTTTGCGTGCTGTCAATCATTATTTTATACAGTTTTCTTCTTCCTTGCAATTCCCGCCCAAACTCAGTAAACTATACTATAGCAAACGACATAACAGCAAATCATATTAAGGAGCATCCCTGCCCATGTATCCTGCACAACCGCAACCGTCAACGCTGAAAGAAATCCGCCTTCACGGCACAAAATCCTTCCCCTGTGCGGTCTACAGAACCCGCTCCGGCAGAAAAGGCACCCTTGTCAAGCATCACTGGCATGACGAGGCGGAAATCCTCTACTTTTCCGGCGGTGCTTTCCGTCTGGACATCAATATGGAACAGTTTCCGATCCATTCCGAATGCCTCTACTTCATCAATCCCGGGGAACTGCACAGCATCATCACGGAATCCGCAGGCAGCTATGAAGATGCCGTGGTCTTTTCTCCGGATACCTTGAGTTTTGATTCCTGTGACACGGCCCAGGTGCAGCTGATCCAGCCCATCAAACAGGGGCGGATGCGCTTTCCACGCTGCCTGACGCCGCAGCATCCGGCTTTCGGTGCACTGCAGAGCGCCTTTATGGATATCCTGCACACCTTCCGCCGCGCGCAGCAGAAAGAAGCCTTTCAGAGCGAGACCTTTCAGGAGAAAATTTCCTGGGAGCAGCCCATCCAGAACGAACTGCCGGGTGATCTTTCCGCCGTCACCGATGACCTGACCAGTCAATTATACATCAAGGCATCGCTGCTCTTCCTGCTGGCCACGCTCTCCGAGCACCGGCTTTTCACACCGACAGAGGCAGACTATGACAAGCGCGTGGAAGACATCAAGGCCGTTCTCACCTACATCAAAGACAACTACAGAGAGAAAATCTACATCTCCGACCTGGCGGCGCAGATCAGCCTCAACGAACAATATTTCTGCCGTTTTTTCAAAAAAGCCATCGGCCGCACGCCCATGGAGTATATCAACGAGTACCGCATCAAGCAGACCCGGCGCCTGCTGGAAGAAAGCGATCTGCCCATCACGGATATCTGTCTGGAATGCGGTTACAATAACCTTGGCAATTTCCTGCGGGAGTTCAGAAAGCAGACCGGCACCACGCCGCTGCAATACCGAAAGCAGTCAAGAAAAGTCATAATTTCGTAGTTTTTAATCAAATAAGCGTAAGACTTTTTTCTGCTCCGTCAATAAAATGAAGATAACATTTGCGAACAGCGCAGGATGGCAGCCGCAGCGAAAGGATCTGCACTGTCACGGGCGGCGTTAAGACGAAGGTATGATCATGACAAAAAAATGGTGGCTGGACAAAGGGCTGGCCGGTTTTCGCATCGACGCGATCATGAATATCAAGAAAGGAAAGAATGATTATGAAAAAGACATGGTGGAAAGAAGCGGTAATTTATCAGATCTACCCCCGCAGCTTTATGGACAGTAACGGGGACGGTATCGGGGATCTGAAGGGCATTACGAGCAGGCTGGACTATCTGAAATATCTGGGGATTGATGTGATCTGGCTCTCGCCGGTGTATCAGTCGCCCAATGACGACAACGGCTATGATATCAGTGACTATCAGGCGATCATGGAAGAATTCGGCACGATGGAGGACTTCGACGAGATGCTGGCGGCCGCCCATGAAAGAGGCATCCGCATCGTCATGGATCTGGTGGTGAACCATACCTCCGATGAACATAAATGGTTTATGGAGAGTCGAAAATCAAAGGATAATGCATACCGCGATTACTATATCTGGCGTGAAGGGAAGGATGCGCAGACACCGCCCAACAACTGGGGCGCATGTTTTGGCGGATCCGCATGGCAGTATGACGAGGCCACCGCTATGTACTATCTGCATCTTTTCTCTAAAAAACAGCCGGACTTAAACTGGGACAATCCGAAAGTGCGCAAAGAAGTGTTCGATATGATGACCTGGTGGTGTGAAAAGGGTATCGACGGCTTCCGGATGGACGTGATCAGCCTGATCTCCAAGACGAAGGAAATGCCTGACGGCGAGATCCACGGCCTGTACGGTGATTTCGGCCCCTACTGCACCCACGGCCCCAATGTTCACAAATATCTGCAGGAAATGAACGAAAAAGTATTATCGAAATATGATATCATGACAGTCGGTGAGACGGCAGGCGTAACTACAGAGACGGCAAAACAATACGCCGGCGAGAATGCCCGCGAGCTCAATATGGTATTCCAGTTCGAGCACGTCGAAGGCGACGGCAAATACGGTAAGTGGACAGATGAAAAGCTGCCCCTCACCACCTTAAAAAAGACCCTGTCCCGCTGGCAGACAGAGCTGTACGGCACGGCATGGAACAGCCTTTTCTGGGATAACCATGACCAGCCCCGCGCGGTCTCCCGCTTTGGCGACGACCGCCCGCAGTTCAGAGAGGCTTCCGCCAAAATGCTGGCCACCTGCCTGCATATGCTGCAGGGCACCCCTTATATCTATCAGGGCGAAGAGCTGGGCATGACCAACTATCCGTTCCAGAGCCCGGCGGACTTCCGCGATATCGAGAGCATCAACGCCTATCGGGAATGGTGCAAAGAAGGGCCGCTGTCCCATGATGTATTCTGGCCATGCCTCCTTTACAAGAGCCGTGACAATGCCAGAACACCGGTACAGTGGGACGACTCCGCCCAGGCCGGCTTCACCACCGGCACTCCCTGGATCGCGGTAAACCCCAATTACAAGGAGATCAACGCCAAAGCCGAGACGGCAGATCCAGACTCCGTGTTCCACTATTATAAAAAACTGATTGCCCTCAGAAAAGAGAATCCGATCATGGTGTACGGCAGCTATGAACTGCTTTTGGAAGAAAGCGAAGAACTCTTCGTTTACACCCGGACATTGGAGAGCGAGCGGCTGCTGGTAGTCTGCAGCTTCTGCGACCACGAGACGACTTTTGCCGTACCGGAGGAATTCGCGGGGGCATCCTGCCTGATCGCTAATATGGAAAACGACTATGGGAAGGCGGAGATGACGTTGCAGCCTTATGAGGCTTTTGTGCTGATAAGAAAATAATTGCTGATTTCCTTTTATCCATATAGAAGATCAGTCTCAATGGACTGATCTTCTATATACGATTAATTTCTCTTTATCTTTATTTTTTCGTAACCTTTCTCCAACAAAGATCCGTCTCTGTAAACTTTGGTCTCTCCGTTGTTAATTTCTATTCCATAACATAATAGCCAGTTATGCACATTTCCATGATGCAGTTTTGTGATTTGCTCATGGTTTGGTGGTGCCTGAGAAGTATATATAAGTTTTGTACCCTTGCTGTAGTCTGCTTTCTATTTCTATTGTTCCGTGGTGTGCTTCAATAATCTGTCGTACTAAAAGAAGTCCTAAGCCATGACGGAGATCTAAGCGGTCATCGGTACTCTCCATGTAATGTGGCTTGCTTTTCAGTTCTTCTAACTTTTCAGCAGAAATACCAATGCCATTATCCTGAACGGTTAAAAGAAGTTTGCTTTCTATCATCTGTAATGACAAAATAATTGTGCAGCCTTTGGGATTGCTGTGGATGCTGTTTTGAACCAGATTATTGACGGCTCGTGTAATCAATTTTGCATCACATTCTATCATGCTGTTTTCAGAGTCAGGAGAAATATTCACCTCTAAAGAATAGAAATCCGGCAGACCACTATTTATCAGGTCTATAGCATAGGAACGTAACAGTTTTGAAAGTCGGATATTTTCTTTTCGCAGAGGCTGCATTTCATATTCAAGCTTTGATACGAGATTCAAATCCTGCACTAAATCTTTTATTTTGATACTTTGACGGGATATAACGGCCACCTGCTCCTTAATCCGGCTACTGGCATTTTCGTCATTAACAATTCTATCCGCATATCCCATAATCATGGATAATGGAGTGCGGATGTCATGGGATACACCGCTGATCCAATTTGCCCGTGCAGTATTCTGGCGGCTGATGATATTAGATGCTTTATTTATGCTGTCAGCTATTTCTGACAGTTCGCCGCTTACAGAAAGGTTTATGCTTTTCCCTTCCGACAAGGTGGCAATCGAGGAAATAATTGGTTCTGTATTTTTGCTGATTTGTGCTTTGGAACGTGAATAGGCAAGGAACAGAACCAACAGGTCGAATACAATGATGCCAGGAAAAAAGAGGGAAATTTTACGAACCGCGTCAATAGGATAATAATTACTGGTAATTTTCATATAGCTGTTTTTGGGATAACCAATCACTAATAAGCCATTCACATCACTCCATACAAATACGGGATAATCTTTCAAATATCCTTTGGAAAATACTGCAATATCCTGAATCGAATATTCGGTTGGAATTTCCTCTGGCAGATTAACAGTCCAATTGCAGGAGCCTTCCATATTCAGATACATTGCCCATAATGAGTTGGTTATTATCATTCTTTCCGCTTCATTCGTTATGCCATTGGAAGATGAAGCCGCTGCCACCTGTTTTAGCATATTCTGCGGAGAGATACTTCCAAAGTTTTTTGATACTGCATTGTAAAATGTAAAAGCAAATGCAGCTATGTTCAATATAACGAGAGCCAGAATGAGCCCAATAAAAGACAGTAAGTGTTTTGAGATATATCTGCTAAATACTTTCATGGCTTCACTTCCTTGCATTTAATTTATAACCAAGCCCTTTAACGGTTATGAGTGATACAGGCTTTGAAGGATCAGTTTCAATTTTTTCCCGTATGCGCCGGATATGGGCATTGAGGCTATTTTCATATCCAAAAGGATTATCGCCCCATAATGCTTCGCATAAGGCATCAATGCCTACGATTCTTCCCTTACTGCGGGATAATGTTTCTAACAGCGTATGTTCTTTGGCAGTCAGGGCAATTATAATTCCATTTTTATTGACTTCGGCACGACTGAAATCTATCGTACAGCCTTCCAGCTCTAACAGCGGAGAATCTGCTTTATAGCATCGGCGTAAAACTGCATGGACACGCAATAACAGTTCCTGCGGCAAAAAAGGTTTTACCACATAATCATCTGCCCCAAGTCCTAAGCCGGCAAGTTTATCAGCCGCCTCATCTTTTGCTGTCAGAAATATAACCGGAATATTCGTAAATGCCCGTAATTTCTTCATAAGAGAAAATCCGTCCCCGTCCGGCAACATGACATCAAGGATTGCAAGGTCGGGTTTTTCCTGCCTGGCAAAGACAAGTCCGGTTTGGACGGTTCCTGCATCAATGATATTTGAGAATCCGTCATCTGACAGGATGTCAATTACTAATTTACGCAGTTCCGGCTCATCATCAACCAACAGGATTTTTTTTGTATGCAAAAATGATTGTTCCATTTGTCTACACCTTTCAAAAATCTATCAATAACAGCAGTAATATTATAGCATAACGGAACGGTTTTCGGAATCCTATGGCAAAAAAGTAAGGTAAAAGTAAGGATACGAGAAAGTTAATGTCAGATTGGGAATGTAAACTAAAGAAAAAAAGTTTCCGTCTCTTGCAGGAGCCATATGCGGCAGCTCCCGCAAGGACGAAAACGAAATTTCTAATGTCATTAACTATAATACTCGTGGATTTCCTTGAATTCCGCATTTTTCCGATCAGAGATATTGCGGCTTCGTACAAGTTCAATAAGATTTCTACGCCCTGTCATAAATATTACCTCGGGTCAGCTTCCTCATTGAGGGGCTTATAGTTGCTGTCCATATAGTTCTTTTTCCCGAATGGAACGTAATTTTCATCCAATAATATCATGTTTCCGTTTCCCAAATCAGGGAACTGCTGCGCAACCTCCCTGAGCACTTCCCATTCGTCTCTGGCATTTTCTTTGTTGTCTTCCTCCACCTGTCTTAGCGCTTCTTGAATAGACTGCTGATCTGCCGTTCCCCAATAGAGAGGATGGGGCTGGAAGGAAGCATGGTAATCGCCTCCCTCATAGCAGAAAAAACAGGAGCAGGGGATTTTTTCAAATAGAATTTTTTGCGCCCCGTCAAGCTCCTTCACCTCCAGACAGTAGCACCCATTCACGGTTGCAGCACCATCCCGCGCGGTCATGTTTGCGATTGCCATGATAGTAAGGGGTTCCGTTTTCACGATCATGCCGGGAACCAAAAG
>ERZ808044.565-NODE-565-length-36759-cov-5.759419_pt1 | contig 36759 bp, 49 predicted proteins | sample MGYA00380195_ERZ808044 | MGnify/ENA primary metagenome ERZ808044 (study PRJEB31490, sample SAMN06133423) | mouse gut metagenome | isolation source: Z7_2 | host: mice | place: China: Chengdu | collected 2015-05 ...
CTACGCCTACAGCCCGAAAATTGAATACATTGTCGGACAAACAATTGAGATTCCCAATTTTGATACAAACCGCTGGCATGAATGCGCCCCTGGAATTCACCACTATATCACAAGGGAAGAAGCCGTCAAGCATGAAAATTAGGCAGCCAACCAGGGGCAGACGAACGCGCACGGTATTTGCGGCAAATACCCCGAAAATAGCGGAGGAACAACATTAAAATGAACGCATCCTTATTAAGCAGCAAAAAAATGGACTATTGCACGCCACAAGACTTTTTTGACAAACTTAACCAGGAATTTCATTTCACCCTTGATGCGGCAGCGACCTCAAAAAGCGCGAAATGTCCGCAATATTACACCCCGGAAACCGATGGGATAAAAAGCTCGTGGAGCATAGCAGGCGGCGGTGCTGTATTCTGTAATCCTCCATACGGACGGAAAATCGGGAAGTGGGTTCGCAAAGCTTACGAAGAATCTCGGAACGGGACAACGGTTGTCCTGCTGATTCCGGCCCGAACAGACACGGCCTATTTTCACGATTACATATACGGATGCGCGGAAATTCGCTTTGTGCGCGGACGGCTGCATTTCACAGATGAGGACGGCAACACATACGACCGCGCCCCATTCCCCTCTATGGTAGTCATCTACAACGGGAATAGAGTGGGATGAAGGAGTATGAGATGAAGAAAGCAAGCGAGATAGAAGATTGTGACGATTGTCCGCTTTATAAGAACGACTGCCCTGGAGGTTGGGTCGGGGGTCCTGGTGGAACCCCGATCGAACCACCTTGTTGCTCTTGGGATGGCGATGAGGAAATCTATGAGGGCATGTATGCCGAGATAGATTATTCTCCCCAGGAACTGAAATGGATGCAGGAAGATTTTGAGCGGAGGGAAGCTGAAAAGAAAAAGGCTGATAAACGGGCGGAGGTTGAACGCCTCAAGGAGAGGGTCTGGAAGCTGACAGGGGGGCCATACCGGCACATTGAAATGAGGTATAGAGGCGAAATATGTAACGATTGGCTATGCCCATACTGCCGTACTTGGCGCCACATCGACAGTGAATCCTGGCATATGGGGATTGGTGAAGCCTGGTGCAGTAAATGCGGCCGGAGGATGGTATATTGCGCAGAACTTGAAAAAGAACTGGAGGAATAGAAACATACAAACAAAGCCAGCAAATACTTAAACGTATGGAAACCATACTGTGCGAAATGCGAATGGTGCAAATCCTTAGAGGGCAGTGACGGCGAAATTTACTATACGAACAGGCGGATGTTGAAAAAGCGGGCAAAGCGGTTTATGGACAGTTTCACCCGCGAGAAGATACCCGCAGCCTTTACCTCAGAGGAGGAGCGCCGCCAGTACGTCCTACCTGAAATTGAGAAAGAAAGAATAGAGGCGGGACGATGAAACAGGAATATTTCGTGTCCTGTTCGTTCGGGGCGGACAGTACAGCAACAGCGATTCTTTCAATCGAAAAGGGCGAGCCGCTTTCGGCACTTGTTTACTGCGAAATCATGTTCGACAAGGAGAGATCGGCGGAAGTGCCGGAACACCGGGACTTTATTTACAACACAGCAATTCCATATTTTGAGCAACAGGGAATAGAAACAATCGTGTTGCGGGCAGAAAAGACAGCGCGCGAGTGGATGGAATCACGCGTCACAAAGGGGCCAAGAGAAGGAAGAAAGTACGGCTTTCCCCTTTCGGGCAATAAAGGTTGGTGCAGTGTAAAGCGAGATTGCAAAATGCCGCCGTTAAACAAATTTCAATAGGAGAGAACAATTTGCCATATTGCCATCATCATTACAGCGGTGGATCAGAGCATCCGCAACCAGACGATTTTTGCTCCTATGGGAAACGCAAATAGCGGCGCGGACCTGTGGCTGGCCATGATGTGAAAACATCACGCCTGGGGCTGCTGCGGTGTATGGTGGTCTTTTTGAGAGGAGGGCATAAGAAGTGAGTTGCTACGGGTGCGCCTGCGACCATTGCCTCTACAATGCAGAACTGGAGGCGTGGTACATGACACCGGGAGAGGTTCAGAACGTCGAGGACATCTGCTACTGCTGCGATGAGTGCAAGCACTACGACGGCGACTTCTTCAAGCGCAGCCAGTGGCGTCCGGACTGTCCAAGGCGCAAGTTCCCGGAAAAGTACCTTGAGAGGCAGAGGATAGTTGAGCAGCGGAGGGCGCGGGCCGCAGAGATGCGCAGAAGAAACTTCCAGATCATAAAGGGCGGGAAGCCCTGAGCAAATAAAAAAATCCGCCTTATAGTATACAGGAGGGACGATAAAAATGAAAGCTAAATGCATCAAATGCGGGGCAATAAAAGAAATTGTATGTACTGTAGATGGAATCCATGGTGTGATGAGTGTTTTGACAAAGCGCTAGGCGCGGCGCCGATTGTGAAATGCGGTAATTGCCGTAAATATATGACACATGAATGCCTTTTGTGTAGCTTTGATATTGATGGTTCCTGTACGGGTGGGCCAAACAGTGATTTTTTCTGCAAAGGTGGTGGGATGATAACGGCGTCTGTAACAATGATGCCGCTGGAATATTCCAGTCTGGAGTAAATGGCAGTTGCCTCTTTTGGGAGAAGAATGACGAGGAAATGTGGGGTGATGAGGAATGATCAACCAAGACCTACAACGAGCCGTTAGGCAGACAGCACAGATAGAGCCGTGGGAGATTATAAGTGGATACGATTTTGGCTGTATATTCTATGCAAATCGTAAATGCAATCTGGATGGTGATTTTTGTTTAGAAGGGCCAGGGTGTCCGTATGAATGCCACCCAAGCGATTCTGACTGCATTCGCGAGCTTGTGCGGGCGAAGAAAGAGGGGAGGATCGTGTTGCTGCCGTGTAAGCAAGGAGACACTTTGTAGACATTCTGCACCTATCCGCTCGTGAAAGTTTACAATGGATACCGTTGAGGAACAATGGGGAGAGACAGATATTGAGTAAAACAAGATATCGTTGGTGGGGATACGTGAAAAATATCATCCGAGACTATCCGGCTCTTGAAGGGAAATGTTGTCATGGAAACGATCAGAATGAGCGGATGGCTGTGCAGCGAGCCATTGAACAGACAACACAGATGGAGAATGGGTTAGAACGGATGAAGGTCATCGATCTTGTGTTTTTCAGTCGAACGCACACCTTGGAAGGGGCAGCAATGATGGTGCCATGCAGTTATGATACGGCGCAGAAATACCATGCGCAATTCATAAAAGCGGTTGCTCGCAACATGGGACTATTGGGCTGAAAGTATACGTTAAAAAGCCATTTGCCCGTGCTATAATGACGTTAGAATTAATTCCATTCCGCCCGCAGGAGGCTATGAGGCATCCTATGCTGGGGAGACAGCATCTTTGAGGACGCAGACGCGCTAGAGCGTGAGCGGGCTAACGACAGGCAGGATTTAGCGGCGGGCATACTTAACGATTGGGAATACCGCGCAAAATAGTACAATGAAACGGAGGATGAGGCCAAAGCGGCCCTCTCGTGAAATATGAAATATCCTTATCAGAGACAACGTTTATTGAGGGTGTGATGGAGCCTACTTACTCAAATAAAGAAAATGAAAAGGAGGATATGAATTTGGCAAATAGAGGAGCACCGCCAAAATACAAAACACCGGAAGAAATGCAGGAGAAGATAGATACATACTTTGCAGAATGTAAAGGTGAAATCGTATATGATGCGTACGGAAATCCGATGATCGATAAGAATGGAAATGTAGTACGTGAAGGCTCTGTGCCGCCAACAATGACAGGGCTTGCGCTTGCATTGGGATTCGCAACGCGAAAAAGTCTGCTGGATTACCAGGCGAAGCCAGATTTTGTATACCCGGTTACGCGAGCCAAGTCCATGATTGAGCGATATACAGAGCAAAGGCTATTTGACCGTGAGGGTGTGCAAGGAGCTAAATTCAGCTTAAGCAATAACTTTGAGGGCTGGAGCGAAAAGCAGGAGTTGAAAACGGAGGGCACGGTTATAAAGATCATTAATGATATCCCTAAAACGGAATCCGCGGATAAAAAATGATAAGATTGACTGATCTGATCGCACCAGCGTTTTATGATCTGCATTGGGATATATCAGAGGACAGGCATACGCATTATTGGCTTAAAGGCGGACGCGGAAGTACAAAATCGTCATTTATTTCGGTCGAAATTCCGTTGGGAATGGTGCAGGATAAACAAGCAAATGCAATTTGCTATCGCAAGTTTGGGAATACGCTTGAGTCAAGCGTTTATGCCCAACTGATATGGGCAATTGAGCAGCTTGGCATCGCGGAATATTGGACAATCAATAAAAGCCCTATGAGGCTTACATATCGTCCCACAGGACAAGTGGTTTTGTTTCGCGGGCTAGATGATCCAAACAAATCAAAGTCAATCAAACTGCCGCACGGGTATTTTAAATATATTTGGTTCGAGGAAGCGGATCAGTATGACGATATGGAAGAAATACGCAAAGTAACGCAATCTGTGATCCGCTCTAGTGGAAAACCAAAGGTATTTTATAGCTACAATCCGCCTAAAAGTGTTCAAAGCTGGATTAACAACGAGATTTTGATTCCACGCAAAGACCAGATCGTCCATCACAGCACATATCTGGATGTGCCGAAAGCTTGGCTTGGAGATCAGTTTCTTACGGAGGCCGAACATCTTAAAAATGTCAAGCCGGATGCATACCGCCATGAGTATCTTGGAGAGGTTACAGGGACAGGCGGCGAGGTGTTTGACAATATCAGATTAGAGGAAATCACAGAAGAACAGATTTTCCGGTTTGATAATATCAGGCAAGGAAATGACTGGGGATACGCTGCGGACCCTGCGGCATGGGCGCGCTTATATTATGATAAAACGCGCAGATGTGTGTATTTGTTTGGAGAAATTTACAGCACAGGGCTTTCAAACCGCCGGTTATGCGAAGAAGTGCGAAAACGACGTTGGGAATACCCTGCATCGACTGCTGATAGCGCGGAACCAAAATCAATCGATGAATGTCAATCATATGGTGTACCGATGCGGGCGGCTGTTAAAGGCCCAGGCAGCATCGAAACAGGTATTAAATTTTTGCAGGACCTTGAAGCAATTATAATCGATCCGCGCAGATGTCCAAATGCAGCCAGAGAGTTTGCGACATACGAGTTGGAGCGGGACCAGCATGGAAACTTTAAAAGCAAATACCCGGATAAAAATAACCATATGATAGACGCCGTGAGATATGCGATCGAAAGTGATATTCCAAGAAACAGCGGATGGGCGATCTCCCATGATATAAAATTTTGAAAATGGAGGACCGGGATGATCCAACTGACGAAAGAAAAGCTTGATCAATATGACCAGAGGACAATAGGAGAGCTGGCTGAACTGGCGGCGCCAGCGCTCCGGCATCGTCAGGCATGTTGGCGGCGCGTAATAAGAAAATATGATCCAAATACCTTTATGGGGAACAATGGAACAGGAGAAAGGGTTATAATTCCGTTTGAATATTACATTGTTAAGATGTTTTCCGGGTATGTCGGAGGAAAAGCCCCGATGTATAATGTTGCTCCGCCGTCTGATACAAATATATATTCAACGGGGATATTAGGCCGCATAAATAAGCGCCTGGGCACAGGGAAAGCGATTGATCGTAAAAAGCAGGAATATATAGAAGAATATCAGGCGCAAATTTCTCGGATACAAAAATATAATGACGATGCCTCCCTTTTCTTCCAGGTGGTAAAGTCGTATGCAGCCACCAATGCTGCATTTCTTTATATTTTCCAGGAGGAAAATACGCAGGAAATTCGATATGTTTTGTTTGACAGCCAACAAACCGAATCGATCTGCGATGAAAGTACGCCGCCGCAACTCATTGGCGCTGTACGGACCTGGGTCAATTCGGACAAGCGCCAGGTGATTGAGAAGATTACAGCAGAGCGATATCAGCAGTATATTCAGGGCAAGACAGGTTTTGAACTGGAAAAGGATGAGCCGTTGGCTTGGGGGGACGCTCCGATTGTAGCGTTTGAAAACCCGGATTGCGTTACAGTTTTTGAACCGTCTCTTGGTGAAATTGAAGCGTATGAGGAAAGCGAAAATAACGTCAAAAATATGACGCAATACAATGATTCAGACGCCAAACTTTTAATCAGTGGGTATTCCGACCCCTTGCCCCCAATGACGCAGGAGACAGAAACCGGCGAATACCGGAAAAGCCCGGAACGCGAGGCGTTTGAAAAGGCGCTTATAAAGGCAAGGACGCTGTTTGTCGGGCAGGATGGAGATATCCGCTGGCTGCTCAAGGATATCAGCTATGATGGGATTTTGGCAGTACAGGCACGCCGTCATGATAATATTACCATGCTGTCCGGCGTACCCAATATGACAGACGAAGCGTTCAGCAATGCAGATAATGCAAGCGCACTCGGATATAAGCTTTATGCGATGGATCAATACGCAGCGGACTTGGACCGGGAACTCAAAAAGGGGTATTTAAGGCTTTGGGAGATCATTACAAACCGTCTGAATCTGATTGACAAGCGTTACAATTTCCGCGACATTCAAATCACTTTACAGCGCAACATTCCAACAGATAAAGATAAATCGATTGCGCGCGGCATATCTCTGTTTAAGTCCGGCGCGGTAAGCCAGGAAACAGCGATCAACGAAATGCAGATTGAAGTTGATGCAAAGGATGAAATTGAGCGTGTGAAGGCCGAAAAAGACGCGGAATACACCGAGGCAATCCAGCGAGGGGAACAACAGGAGATGCCAATAAACAATTCGGAAACTGATCCGGAAAGCGGACGCGGCAATGACAGATCAAACATACAGTAAACAATTTTGGCGCTTTGCGGACGCCCAAGAAGATTCGCTCATGCGATATATTGAATCCCTCGATATTGCGGATCGTACAGCGCAGGTTTTTCACAGATTCCGGCCGGATGAGCTTGACGAATTGATGACGCCAACAGCGGTATCCCGGTTGCATCGTGAAACAGAAAGCTGGATTCAGAACGGCCTTGATGAACGCAGTTGGCGCCTACTTGTACGTGATATTCAAAATCGCAGGCAAATCCGCAATCGTGAAGCTCTTGCAATTTGGTTGTTGGCGGCATTCAGCGTTTATTATCAGGATATTTATTTGCGGACAGGACAGATGATAGAGGGTATTGCGGAAAATACATACAGGATCGCTTTCGAGGATGCACATGCAATTACAGGGACAGGCCGTTGTGTCCCCCCCGGCCAAAAGAATATCAACGAATGGATGAAAGACGTAACGCCGTCTTTTGGCCGGACCTTTATAAATATGCTATGGATTGAAGCGTTGTACAACCGGGACACGCTTTTAGCGCGTTATCAAACGGAAGGGGAGGACGGCGCACATTTTAATCCTGACAGCTTAGAAAATCAAAGAAAATTCAAAAATATTGAAAAGCGCCTTTTAGAGCGGTCGAAGCCGACAGCATCAGAGCCGCAGGGGCACCATGGGATAATTGATAAGCAAATGACCTCTATTACTGGACGATCAGTGATGAAAGCAATGAAGGATGCAAAGATCAGCAGGTATCGCTTTATTGCGGTCATTGACAGTGTGACAACAGATGCTTGCCGTGCCTTGAACGGACAGATATTTTCAATAACTGAAGCCAAGTTCGGCGTCAATGTTCCGCCAATCAGTATAGATGGCAGCGGCAACCAAATTCCCCATCCGTGCCGCTCCATCATTCGGGCATTACCAGACGCGGCGGCATATATACGTTCAAGTGGAGCCGGAGAACAGGAAAGTGCACATACATACAAACAAATTGGGAAAATTGACCTTAACGACCGAACGGCAGTAAAATCGTTGTTGGATGCCTTTGCTAAGACTTATTCCAAAAGCAAACGTGAACTGTGTTTAGTGATCGCTGAAAACGGTGATGTTTTCATGGTATATGGCGATCAGTATACAGTAAATACCGATCTGTTGGGAATACGAATGAAGGGCAGTATCAACATTCATAATCATCCGCCTAAAACTACACAGTATTCTTTCAGTCAACAAGACATCGAATCTTTTTATACAGATGGTTCAGCGGTTATGATGGCATGTGATGAACGATATATTTACGAAATTCGGCGTCCCGAAAAGATGCCGAAACGCGATGAACTTGATGCGGCAATATGGGATGCTAAAAATAAAGTATGGGAAACGCTGGATTCTATGGGAATAAAAGATAATATATGGTTGTATCGTGAGCATGCGATCATCGCAGAAGCTTGTAAATCATTGGGAATTAAATATCAGAGGTGGAAAAATGAATATTGATGAACTGATAAAGGCTAAAAAAGCGGAACTTTTGGCGCTCGGGAAAGAACAGGCGCAGAGGGAGGAGAAAATTACAGAGGAATGGTATAAAACGCATGAACGCAATGGATATGACGGCGGGCCTGTTTTGCAGTTGAAGGCATTGAATGAGCAATTCTCAAAACGTTATCTCGAAATAATGAGAAAATACGAACAGAAATTAAAAGATTCAGAAGATAAAAAATAGGGGAGTGATTGTGATGTATATTCCGCCTTTTGTATGCGGTGTTTTGGCTACAATCGGCTGTGAGATTCTGGCTCTGTTTATTTCAGCTGCTATATTGTGCCGAAAGGCACATTTAAATACAAGCGGCAAAAGGTAGGCAAAATTTGATAGGAAAACTATCAAAATATAGAAATCCTCTTTTCTTTTGGCACAAGATATTGTATAATAGGAGGGGATCAGAATTGTAAAAAACGGTTGGTATTATTGTGACCACTGCGGTAAGCGAGCCTTTCCGGTTCGTCCCGATACACGCCTGATCAATTATTTGTATTTTTGCAAAAATTACAGATGTCCAAAACGGCATCAGGTGATTAACCTTGATGTCAAAGAAGAATTGAATATGTTGAGCCGATGAGCCTTTGAGCCGATGAGCCTTTGAACAGTCCACTTTTGAGCGGGCTGTTTAAAGGCTCTTTTTATTTGCCGGCGGGCGTAAAACGACAACAGCCGAAGGGCGTAAAACTTAACGGAGGATGAAAATGGGAGAATCTTTCAGCAAACAGCAGGGCCATCAGGAATTTGAACCGAATCCGCAGACACCACAGCAGGATGAAAAGGAGACTGGACAAAACCGGCATCCGGATTTGCAGCGTGAATCGTCTGATCCTGACAAAAGGCAACCGCCTGAATCAAACAGAACATTTACACGTGATGATTTCAACCGAGCGGTTGCCGCGGAACGCAGAAAGGCGGCCGAAGAAGCCCGCAACGCGGCTATGCAGGAATTTGAGGAAAAACAGAACAAAGTCAAACAGCGCCAAGCCGAAGCGGAAAAGTTTTCAAAGCTGCAGGCCGAAGAACAGGTAAGGGTTTTGCAGGAACGTTTAGAGACGCTTGAGCGTGAGAAAACAGAAATCCAGCTTCAGCGGGAAGCGGACAATCTCAGGCAGAAAGCGATTGAAAAGGCAACGGCCGCAAAGCTGCCGATCTCCTTTGTCAGCGATATTGATTATCGCAATATCGACGCTGAAAAACTAGATGATCTGATTCAGGATCGATGGAATGATTTTAATCGCGAAGTCGAAAACCGTTTGAATGAAATTCTGCCGAATCGTACTCCACAGACGCATAAAGAAATCTCGGACCCGTATGCGTGGCAAAAGCCTTCGCAGCCGGCGGGACAGCGCAAACCATGGGAAAAATTTACGAACAGATAGGAGAATGAAAAATGGCGCTTAATTACGCCGAAAAGTGGCAGCCTGAGCTGATTGACATTTTGATTCAGGGTACTTTAACCAGCCCTTTTATTACCACGAATGTCCGTTGGCTTGATGCAAAAACATTCCATTTTACACAGATGAGCACAAGTGGATATAAGGAGCATTCGCGTCAGGGCGGATGGAATCGCGGTACATATTCACAGACGGATGTACCGTTTACGGTTACACATGACCGGGATGTTGAATTTCTGGTTGATAAAGCGGATGTGGATGAAACAAATAAAACCGCGTCCATTCAAAATATCACCGAAGTATTTATATCGACAAGGCAAGTTCCGGAAACAGACGCCTATTTCTTTTCAAAAGTTGCGGCGCTGGCAAAAACAGCAAACCTTTCAACAAGCACCGCGCTTTCTGGTTACACGAAAGAAAACGTATTTTCAAAGATCAAACAGGCGATTGGCCATGCAAAGCTGCGCCGCTATAAGCAGGGAGGCGGCCTGATCTGTTATGTGCGAACAGAGCTGATGGATTTGCTCGAGCTGTCATCTGAATTCACCAGCACAGTCAACCTTTCTCAGGTGGCCAGCGGCGGCCGCAGCATCGAAACACGCGTCACATCGATCGATGGCGTTTCTATTCTGGAGGTAATCGATATCGATCGTTTTTGTGACAAATTTGAATTCACAAACGGATTTGCGCCGGCTGCCGATTCGCATTATATCAACATTCTGGTTGCAACACCCCGAACCACCTTTACAGTTCCGAAGATTGCCAGTATTTATACGTTTGCACCCGGCGAGCATACTCAGGGCGATGGCTGGCTTTATCAAAACCGGGCTTATTGGGATACTTTCGTCATGCCCAACGGGGTAGATGGTAAAGTTGACAGCATCTATGCAGATGTGGACACCGCAACAGTCACATCGGAGGATGATGGTGGCTGAATTGAAAAAATATTTAAGGAGATGGAAAAATGCGTCTTGTAAGGCTCAATAAGGTCATTGAAGTAAACGACCCTGATCGCATCCGGGATTACAAGCTTCTTGGATATGTGGAGGAAGGCGATGTACAGCCAGTAACGCAGCCGGGCCGTGAACCGATTCCAATCAAGCCGGCGGAATTGGGAGAGATATCCGCGGAAAAAGAAACGCGCAGAGGCCGGCCGAGGACGGTTAACGATCTGTGATAGGAGGCGGCGGTATGAATGTCCAACAGCAAGTTGAAAAGATCAAACGGCAGCTTGGGATTTCCGGCGATGCGGCAAATGATCTGATCATTCGCGACCTTTTTGAGGATTGGAATGCCGCCGCCTTATCAATTTGTAATCGGGATGAAGCAACGCCCGTAATGCAGGCTGCGGTATGTGATGCGGTAGCCGCTGCGTTCCTTCGGAGGGGCGGGGAAGGTATGACGGGCTATTCCGCCGGCGGTCAGTCATACAGCTATGAGGATATTCAAAAAAAGCTATATGATCGGTTGATATCATCGAATCAGAGGGTATACCGTCTATGATCATTAAAGACATGCAGCGTATTTGGATTACAACAAACCGTACAGTCAACCATTATGGAGAAATACAAAGCCACTACACGGATTTGCGTACTGAATGGGTTAATGCGCAGTTCGTTTCAGATGAGCTTGAGGCCAAAACATACGGCGAAGTAACAAACAGCGTCCTTAATATTCGTACAGATACCATTCCGTCGTACAGCAAAGGCGATCACATTTATTTTTCTGAGCCGGAATCAACAGGTATGGTAGAAATTGATGACGTCGAATATATGGAATATCCGCCGGGGGATTATGCGGTTGAAAGCGTAAAGCCAGCCTATATCGGAGGTACTCATATCAGGAATCCGACTATTTGTACGGCGCGGGTGGTAACAAAATGATCAAAGCGAAGATTAAACGGAAAACCAAAGGTCAGGGGCTTCAAGGGGTGAAGGCACAAATCTCGTCCGCCGTCCGTCAGGGAGTTGAAGCCGCTGCGAGAGACACCGCCAGACTTGCCGTTCAATTTGCGCCTGGACCTGTAAAATCGGCGATCCGCGTAGAATTAATTGACATGAATTCAAAGGATGTAATTGCGGCGCGCGTGTTCAACGACACAAAAGTGGTTCCGTGGAGCAGCTACACAGAGTTTGGAACAGGACTCTATGTCGATAACGAGGGCATCAATGATGCAATCCGCTTAAAACGGGCAAAGCGCATTCCTTGGTACATTCATGTGTCAATGGTTCCCGAATCATTCGCTCGATATGGATATCCGCTTGTCACCGGCCAAAATGGCGAACAGTATTGGGAGGTAGACGGCATGAAACCGCATCCGTATATGATGCCGGCGGCGTTCCAAAATCGTGACCGGAATGTACAAGCGGTATTGCAATCGATACAGGAGATGGTGAGGAGTGTAACAGGATGATGTTTCCGCCATATAAAATTGATCGTGAATTATTGACCAAGGTCATTCAACAGAAATTGACCGAGGTGGAAACTCTCGGAAGCGAGCGTGTATTGCTCGAAAATCCGGGGACAACGGCAAAGTTCCCGGTCTGCGTATTATATAACTTCCAGGCGCGGCCCCAAAACTTCAAAGCGTCCTATGCGCTGTCAATCACAATAGAGGTATGGGCGCGGGAATATTATGAAGCACAGCGGATATATCAGCAGGCTGCGGACAAGCTGTCGGAAATCAATTTCGTTGAGGTGGCGCCAACGCCGCAAACAAAAGACCCAATTACCAAAAAGCAACGCTATGGCAGCACATTTGAAGCTGGCTGGAGCGCGATTACAAACACTTTTTATGTGAACAGGAGTTGATAAAATGGCACAGAATGATCCAAGTTTGACCCCACCCGTAGCATCAAAGTTTACAGAGCTTTGGTATGCATCAACAGAGGATACAAGTCTCAAACAAGTATTCGGCGTTCAGTCCATTCCTACAGTTATTTCTGCGTCAGAAGATATCACATATCGGACGCTGGAATCTGACACTGAATTCAGCGTACCGGGTGTGCGCCCTTATGAAACCATTGAAATCGAAACGCTCTACTATAAAGAGCAGTATGACGCCCTCAAGGCGTTGGAAAGCGCCGGCACAATCCCCTGGTGGTATGTAAAGCTCCCTGATTCTTCGGCTGGAACAAGCGGAAAGCCAACTGTCATCAAATGGCGCGGCGCTCTGTCGGTTGCGTTGTCCGAAATCGCGTTGGATGACATGATCCGGTCGACTCTTACGATTGGAAAATCGACAGTCCCGGAAACAATCGAAGGTTTGCCGTCAGAAGATTGAGCTATTAAGGAGAAATACGAATGCTTTTAAAAACGAAAAACACCGAATTTGAGACAGAATATACGATTGGCGCTTATACGCGGCTGAAAAAGGAGCTTAAGTGTGACAACTTGCGGACGGCGCTTCTGGTTGCGGCCAAGAGCGAAGATTATGAAACCTTTGCCCGTTCTATCATGGCCTTTTCAGGAGGTCATATCAATCGTATGGATGATGCCTATATGGCGATTGATACATATGTATTTGAAAATGAGTCGACGTATTTTGAGGCGTTTATCCAGCTTGTCGCAGAAATCGGAGAAGCCGGTTTTTTCAAAGAAAAGAGAACGCCGGAGGAGCTGCGCAAGATGGCCGAGGCTCCGGATTTGGCTATCGATATGGACGCGCTTACAGCGGAGGCGGTTCGCATGTTCCGGGGCGAGGCTCTTGGGAAGATGGTGGCGGAAATGGCCGGTACTATTCGGACTGGTGCGAATACATCGACGATCTCCGACCCGCTGCCTATGAAAGCGGAATAAAGCCGCTGGAATTTGAGGCCATGACCGTGCAGCAGGTCGCGGAGTACCTTGAAGCATATAGCCGCAAACGGCTGGATGATTTTAAGGAACAGGCGATCCTGCTGCAAGGCCAGGCATTCCAGATTACATCAGGTATTGCGCAATTGCTTGATAAAAAAGCAAAGTTCCGTGGTTTGGATAAGATTTACCCCGAATTGTTTGGAAAGAAAAAAATAGATATCTCCACTATGACGCCGGAGCAGATAGAACGTGCGACAGTCAATGCGTGGAGTGTATTTTTAGGAATCTAAGCCCCTAACAGAGCCTTGAGCCGTGGCGGATTCATACCAGGATGGTGGGCATGTATGGGACAGGCAATTACAGTTGAAGAACTTCAGATCGTCATTTCTGCACAGGTCAAAGATGCATTGCAGGGAATTCAGCAGGTCATGACCAAGCTCCAGCAGATGATGAACGTAAAAATGCCGGACTTGCAGCGGCAGATGCAGAGTATCACGGTGCCCATGCAGCAGGCATCCGCGCAGGTCCGGAAAACAACTGAACAGAGCAGCGAAGCTGTGCGCAAATCAACAGAAGGCAGCAAGAAAAGCCTTGAAAGCCTTTATGCGCAGTTGGGACAACTTAACGCCCGGTTGGAAAATCAGCGAAAAATCTATGATGGGTTGGTTGAAAAGTCGCGGTCCATTTCTTTTAAACATGGAGATAACAGTCTTGAGAGCGCAAGGATTGAAAAAAGTCTTTTGACTGCGGCCGAGACGTATGATCGTCTAAAAGCCAAATCCGATGCAGTTCGTGCGGCCATTGCGAAACTGAAAGAACCCTTTGAGCAGGCGGCGTTGGCCGCAAACAAGTGCGCGGTTTCAACGGAGAAAGTCACCGGCGCTATGGCGGGGAGCGATCCTGCGTTAAACAAAAGCGAACAGGTTATCCGGCGCGTACAGGAAAGCATGGAGAATCTTGCTAAATCTACGGAAAAGTACAAGGATATTGGGAAATCATCAGTATTATCAGTCAATAACATTTCAAGTGGATTTGCAGAGACGAATGCACCGGCAGAGCAGATTGGAAAGACACTCCAACGTATCAAAGGAACCGTAGAACAAGCCGGGAGATCAATTGAAAAGTATGGAACTGTAGAAAAAGCAGTTGTAAACAAAGTAGCAGGCGCTTTTGAACAAGCGGCAGCAGCAGCGGATAAGTATACTACTGCAACAGAAAAAGTAGCAGGCGCTGTAACTGGAGCAACTGCCCCATTAAATAACAGCGAACAGGTTATCCGGCGCGTACAGGAAAGCATGGAGAATCTTGCTAAATCTACAGAGAAGTACAAAAATATTGGGAAATTACCGATTAATGATTTTTCAGGCGGATTGGCAGAAGCCAATGCGCCCGCGGATCAAGTTGATAAGACAATCCAACGTGTCAGGGACAGTACTGAACAGGCCAGAAAATCCACGGAGAAATACGGGAAAGCGGCAAAATCTGCCGCGAGTAAAGCAGCGGGAGCATTTGAAAAGCTGGGCAAGGTGATAAAAAATGCCCTGATTATTGGAGTGTTGTACAAGTCTTTCCGCAGTTTGTTTAAATTCATTTCAGACGGAATTAAAGCAGCTATTTCCGCGCCTGAAATTGAAAATATGTTCAACGTGGCGTTTGGAAGTATGGCATATCAGGCGGATCAATTTGCGCTGCGTCTCAAAAAGGCGTTTGGCGTAGATCAGATTGCGGTTAAGCAGATGCTTGGCACTTTCCAAAATTTCAATGATTCAATGGGAATTGGAGCGCAGACAGCTTATAAGATGTCAACGACTCTGACCCAATTGGCCTACGATATGGCGTCGCTCTATGAAATGGACGTCAATCAGGTGTATGAAAACCTGCAATCCGGGCTGCAAGGAATGCCGCGCGCATTGTACAAATATGGTATCGCCATCACAGACGCAAATATCAGGCAAACCGCGCTGCGGTATGGAATCGGAGAGACTGGGCGGGAACTGACGTCACAGGAAAAAATTATCGCCCGATACATAACTATTTTAGAACAGACCAAGAACGCGCAGGGAGACATGGCACGCACCATCGAGTCACCGGCGAACCAACTGCGCATTTTAAAAAGCCAGTTGACAGCGGCCGGCCGTGCGATTGGACAAGCGTTCATGCCGTTCATTCAAGCTGTTCTGCCGTTTTTGAACGCATTGGCGGTTGTGCTTGAACGCGTGGGGAATGCCCTGGCGCGTTTTACATTCCGTTTGTTTGGGCGCGATTTTGACGCCGAAATGAAGGAGAAGCAAGAAGCTCTGAAAAATTTGGGCGACAGTACGGGAAGTGTGGCAGGAGCGCAGGAGGACCTTGCAGACGGCATCAATGATGCGAAAAAGGCTGCGAAAGGCGCGTTGGCGCCCTTTGATGAACTGACCGTGCTGCAAAAAGATATGGCTGATGCATCTGTGCCGGACATGTCAGGCGGGGCATATGAGTTTCCAGATCTGCCTACGCTTGAGCCGCCGGAGGGTGAATCCCCATATGAAAAGATGGCCGATAGAATACTGGCAAAGTTTACAGAAATATTTAATGAGATCAGAACGTTTTGGGACAAATACTTTGCAGAGCCTTTTGCACAGGCGTGGGCTAAAATAAGCCCGCAAATTGAAAAGCTTAAAGACACTTTCGGGAAAATATTTGCCGACATTTTAACACTCGCGCAGCCATTGACAGATTGGTTTTATAATAATGCAATTCCAATGTTGCAGCAGTTAGTAATAACAGGCGGTGATGTGCTGGCAGGTCTTTTGGATAGCATTAATATGGTTATTCTAGACATCTGGAATGCCCTTTTCCCAATGATACAGGCATTTATAGAATTGGCGCTGCCGGCCATTACAGATTTTGTAACAGAATCGATAAAAACCTTTGAAACTTTATTCGATGAAATCAAAAAAATATTTGATTTAATTTGGATGGGAGCTATAAAACCTGCATTGGACTTGATCTCACAAATTTGGCAGGACCTTATGCAGGACATTAAAGATTTATGGGATAAGTGGGGCGTAACCACTTTTGAAAATATTCGTGAAACAATTCGAACAACATCCGGATTGTTTCAAAAAACTTGGGAAACGGTTTTAAAGCCTATCTTTGATAAAATATTTCAAGTGCTTGGGGAATTATGGACCGAGCATTTGAATCCATTGCTGGTCAAAATTGGAGATTTTGTAATGACACTCGCAAATGCAGCGATGGATATCTATAACCAGTTCATTGCACCCATTGTAGGATGGTTTATTGAAACCCTAGGGCCTGCGATTTCAGAAACGGTCAATTTGATAATAGAGGTAATTGGGGGGCTTTTAGGCACGATTGCCGATATCGCTGGAAGTATTTTAGATGTATTAGGTGGAATTATTGAATTCATAGCTGGGGTATTTACTGGAGACTGGGACCGGGCGTGGAATGGAATTAAGGACATTTTTACAGGAATATGGGATGGAATAGTATCTTTCTTTTCTGGTATATGGGAAACACTTACTGGATTATTTGATACTTTGATGGAATCGGCGAAAAATGCAGCGGATCGTGTTCTTGAATTTATAGGACTTAAAGAAAAGACGAAAGAGGCAGCAGATGAAGTTGGAGAAGCAATCACAACTGGAACAGAGGAGGGGATCAAGAAGAATTCCAACAAGCCACAAAGTGCGGCGGTTGATATGATGGACCAATCGATAAAAGGTGCCAAAGAAAAGGCTGGAATTCATTCACCATCGACAGTATTCGCAGAGATTGGTGAAAATTTAATTTTGGGATTGGCAGAAGGTATCCGAAACGGTACATCTACAGCGCTTTCATCTATCCAAGAGCTTGTAAATGGCCTGCGGGACGCGCTCCAAGCGGCATTCTCCACAATGGATTCTATGGGCGGCGAAGGTGTTGAGGTTGGTATTATGCCTGGACAGGGCGGCATGTTCTATCAGTTTGGAATGCAGCTCATGCAAGGATTGTCAGCGGGAATAACGGCTGGACAGGTGCTTGTAACGCAGGCAATTGTCGCGGCCGCTGATACAATCAAAACTGATTTTAAGACACAGTTTGAGATTGAAGAATTGTCAGGAGTGTTCACGGAGTACGGACAGACGTTTGCTGAAAGCCTTGCAACAGGTATTACCGATAACACAGAATTTGTCTTGGAAGCTTTACAGGGCCTTGCCGAAACTATTGATGAACACTATGCGGAATTCATGGAAGAATTCAGCGGTACTTTCACGGAAGATATGGACGAATTGTATGAAACCTTATCGGATACAGTTTCGAGCATGGAAGAATCTGTAACTGATGCGACATCACAAATGATTAACTCAATCTCCCGCCTGATTTCACGCATTGAAAAAGCGATAGACCGTCTGTTAGAACTATATGATCTTGGCGGATCATTTGGCGGCGGATCAGGTCGGGATAAAGATAAGTCAAAAACTTCTGGCTCCGGAGGGCGTTCGATATCAGGTCTCACCTTAGATATTCCCCAGTTGGCAAAAGGAGCAGTTTTGCGGCGCCCAACAATTGTCAATGTAGCAGAATACGCAGGAGCTATGAGCAATCCCGAGATCGTTTCACCGCGTAATATTATGTATGATACGGTTGTAGAAGCTAATGCTCCATTAGTATCAGCCATGTCGCAGATAGCGAATCGAATTATTACTGCCATAGAAGAAAATCAACCAATAACAGAAATAGGGGATGATATCATTTATGCAAGCGCCAAGCGCGGCGCGCGAAAATATAAGCGCATGATCGGTTCAATTATATAAGAACAGGAACGCCCCGTTATTTACGGGGCGTTCCTGTTCTATCGCAGTTTATCTCTTATATCATATAATGTATCTAATATTTCGCTGATGGCTTTTAATAATGATGCAGATAACATAGTAGAAAGTGCCATTAAAATAAATGCAATAATTAGAGTGAGAAGTTGATTGAATGGTAATGAGGCCCTATCTAAAGTGGAAAGCAGAAAAGCAAGAAATAATATGATGCCTCCAATAGTTCCAGCCAAAATAATCAGTTTCACAAGAACATCCAGGACTTCAACAACATTTGAACGGTTATAGGTTTTAACTATTCGAACCTCTTTTGATTCTTGCACTGGATTCGTATTATTTTGGGTTGATAAGATGTTTAAGGCACAATCAGAGCACAATCCAAGCTTTTCAAATTCGGCCGGGATTTCCTTGCCGCAATTTTTGCATGTCATGGTTTACTTCCCCCCATTGGGTTTTTTACGGATAATAGGGGTTGGGTTTAAACAAGAGCGTAATTAAATCGATCAGCCATCCAATACCTAAAAGACCGCCTGTACATAAATAAACAATTCCAAGTAAAATTTTGCCTTCATAAAATTTATGCACGCCCAAAATGCCAAGGAAAAGACAAAGGAAAAACGCGACCCATTTATTTTTTGCTTTTACACTTGGACCGGATGCAGTTACTGTGTTCGTATTTGTATTCGTGTTATTTATAATAATTGTTGGCGGTTGTGGAGCGGATTGATTTGCTGATGCAGTAGTAACTGAAATATCTTGATCCTGCGACATGGGAGTTCCACAAGAAGGACAAAACTTTCCCATTGATTCTGTGCCGCATTTAGGACAAAGCATTTTCTATTCCTCCAATCAATAACCATTGGCTTCAACAGCATATATTGCTTGATCATGCGTAAATCCTTCATATTCTAATTGATCAATCAAACCATCACGCGAAAAAGATGAGAATTCCAAGTAAGATTTGGCAGATTTTGCTGCCTGTTCATTCCAGTCTGCTCCGCAGTTATCAGCTCCATAAGCAGCTTGTTCAGGGGTGAATTTTTCATATAAAAGTTGATCTATCAAACCTTGATATGAAAAACTGGAAAATTCAATATACGATTTTGCTGATTTTAAAGCTTGTTCATTCCAATCAGCTCCGCAATTATCAGCCCCATACACGGCATCTTCGTGCGAAAACTGTTCATATTCTAACTGTTCAATCAATCCTTGATATGAAAATGTTGAGAATGATATATAAGACTTAGCCGAACTAACTGCATTCTTTTGTCCCATTGTCTCATTCTTTGAAGCTGGAGCGGATATAGTAGCTTGTTCATCATTAATTGTAGACGAATCAGATTCAATCTCACTTATGGGGGAAGAACTCGAAGATAAAATTTCGGAACTATTATTTTGAGAAAAGGCTATGGAAGAATCTGAGTTATAAGGTTTACTTGATACTTCGGAAATTACCATGCTACTATGGATATCAGGTAATTGTGTACTTGAGGAGTTACAGGCGACAAATGGTATAGTAATTAGAACTATTAATGCTAATTTACTCATTTTTTTCATATAGATTCTCCTCTTTGGGGATTTTCTTATACACTATTCTACAATATTTTTACTATAATGTCTACTGTAACCAGGCGAATTTTTGAAAGAAAGCCTATATTTAGTATTCTATAATTCTTGAATTGAAAGAGAAAAGGGCCGGGAAAACCCCCGGCCCTTTTCTCTATTTATTATTTACACTTGGTTTGTTTGGTCTGCCTCGTTATCTTTAGAAGGCTGGACTGCAAAGAACGGCGTCAACAATTGGGCAGTCGAAATGCCAGTAGCTTGACTAAGGCGATCAAGAATTTTAAGGTTAGTATGGACTTCTGCGCGCTCGATTTTCGCATAGCTTTTAACACTAGTCTTGATGCGGAATGCTAATTCCTCTTGACTGATACCATTGATTGTGCGATATTCCAAAAGGTTGCACGCCAAAATGACCCTAGATTCATCGTACTTCATAATTATTTCCTCCCGCCTCGTTATATGACGATTTATGGAAATAATTGTATAAATTAGTCGTATTTTGGCGCAAGAGCGATAAGACACTTGACAAACTTTTTTAACTGTACAGTTAAAAACACAAAACAGGGTGGCGTGCGCCACCCTGTAAATCTGATGTCTTGTTTATTATTGAGCCTTTTTAAGCTCCGTGATCTGTGCAGTATGAGTTTTTACAGTACCTTCCAAGGTGCTCACGCGTCCTTTGAGGCTGTCGACCTCCTTGGTAACAGACAGCTTTTCAATAATTTCGCTGTGCTGCTCGGCGATCAGGTTGATTTTGTGATCTTGATTTTCAATAAGTACGCGGGTGTGTCGGGTTTCCTCCTCGATTTTGTCTAAGCGTGCATTGATAGGTTCCAGCTTGACATCCATAAGCTTTGCAATTGCAAGCAAATCGTTCTGATCCAGCATCCGGCTCAACTCCTTTTCTTTACTATAGCATATCCATAGGCGGGCATCAAGGCTTGGGTTCATCTTCCGGGGTGTATTCCAATTCAACCCGTTCGAAAATGACCGGGTTCAAAATGAGGGCGGTAGGATGGTTTCTCGTACCGTTTACGACGCCGCTCTGACCATTGACATGGCAAAAGAGCTGTGCATGCTCCAGCGCAACGAGAAAGGAAAGCAGGCGCGGCAATACTTCATCCAGCTTGAAAAGGATTGGAACAGCCCGGAAAAGGTCATGGCGCGGGCGCTGCGAATTGCAAACGATAAAATCAGCCGGCTAGAAACCAAGATGGAGCAAAACGCTCCGAAGGTACTGTTTGCAGATGCGGTCGCGGCAAGCAACGCCCCCATGCTGATCGGGGAACTGGCTAAGATTCTTAAACAAAACGGAGTGAACACAGGAGAAAAGCGTCTTTTCCAGTGGATGCGAGACAATGGCTTTTTAATCAAGCGATATGGCACCGATTACAATGCGCCGACGCAAAAGGCGATGGAAAAGGGCCTTTTTGAAGTCAAGGAGACAGCGGTCACGCATAGCGATGGGCACGTCACGATCAATCGGACAACAAAAGTCACTGGCCGTGGACAGCAGTATTTCATTAATCGATTCCTATCAGCGGAAGGCATGTCAAAAAAGTATTGATGGAAGGAGAATGCAAATGAACGAGTTAAAAATTTTCCGATATCAAAACAACGAAGTTCGCACCATCGAACAGAATGGGGAGCCGTGGTTTGTGCTCAAAGATGTGTGCGGGATACTTGGCATTAGAAACACGGCCGATACATATAACCGCTTGGACGATGATGAAAAGGGGGTCGGACAAATCGACACCCTTGGAGGAATGCAGAGAGTAAATATTGTTAACGAATCCGGCTTGTATAATGTCATTCTCCGTTCAGATAAACCAGAAGCGAAGCCGTTCCGCAAATGGGTGACATCCGAGGTATTGCCAACCATCCGTAAACACGGCGCGTATATGACGCCCGAGACACTGGAGGTGGCGATCATGAACCCGGATATCATGATCAGGTTATGCACCGCACTCAAGAATGAACAGGAGAAGCGCAAAGCCCTTGAAACAGTAAATTCTGCCCTGACGGTCGACAACCAGATCATGCGGCCCAAAGCGGACTATTTCGACGAACTTGTGGACCGTAATCTGTTGACAAATTTTCGCGAGACGGCAAAACAACTGGAGATCAAGGAAAAGAATTTCATTGGATTTTTGTTGGAAAAGAAGTATATATACCGGGATAAGCGCGGAAAACTACTGCCCTATGCGGATAAAAACAATGGGTTGTTTGAGGTTAAGGAGTGTTTCAACGAGAAAACACAATGGAGCGGTACGCAGACATTGGTCACGCCCAAAGGCCGGGAGACATTTCGTTTGCTATATTTAAGGAATAAGTAGAATTAGTTCGTATTGTTTTCTCCGAAAAGAAGCCAGACGGATTTTTCCTGTTTGGCTTCTTTTTTTTGTTATAAATGGCCGGTTCCCAATTCACAAAATACTTATGTAAACATCTTGCGAGATTGGAAAAAATGTGATATTGTTATATTATGATCTATTACAGCAGATTAGCCGCGTCTTTGTAGTCCTTATAATCTATGCCGAACGTATCGTGGAAACTTGCGAAGCCCGCGATCTGAGAAGAAGTCGGACGGATTGTACCCGTTTGGCTTTTTTTCATTATTTTCTTGAAAAATACAGGCCGATGTGATATTATAGATACAATAACAATGAGCCTTGAGCCAATCAGTTGAGAAAAACTGATTGGCTTTTTGCATTTTCTAATATAATTGAAAATTTTGAGCCTTTGAGCCGATATTCTGCATTTTGCGGGGTGTTGGCTCTTTTTTGCTTTGAGGGAGGGAAACGAAAAATGGAATTACCTCTGTCCAACGTTTGGAAAATAAATGGAAAAGCAATCTTTCAGCCGTCGACATTTTCTGTTAGTCTGGAAGATTTGGAAGTATCCGCAGAACGCACGGCAGATGGGATGCTGCACCGGGAGAGAGCGCGCCAGGGTGTCAGAAAGGTTTCGTTTGCCTATGATGCCATATCACAGGAACAGATTGCAATTTTAATACCCAAATTAGAGCCGGTATATTTCGATCTGACATATCCAGACCCGCAGGAAGGCGTCAAAACAATTGAGTGCTACTGTTCGACTAAAAGTGTAGAGCTGTATTCGCTCGTATTTTACAATGGTTTATGGCGGGGGCTGCAATTCAACTGTATTGAGAGGTAAGGGTAGACGGTATGGATATCAACCTGTATCAACGGGATGATTTGGAAAAACGCATTATTATCAATTTTGGGAATTATGTATTTTCCCAGGCGGATATTTCGGAGAATCTATCGTTTCAACAAAGCGTAAATACGGACGGTGATTTTGTCATTGGTGTGGCAAGCTGTGCGCAGATGGATTTTGACATCAACAATATGGCTCAAAAGATAACCGACAGCGATTTAGCGGGCCGGGAATTTACTTATTGGGCTGGCGCATTGACATCAAGCGCAAGCAAAAAGGCGATCTATAATATGATTGGGAAAGATATGGTTGTTTTAAACGGCTCTATTGCCTATGCGGGCAGCGGACGGGCGCCATATTTGAGCGTTTGGGACTTGGATGAATCCGAAATGTCCGGCCTTCCAGAACAGCCTCCACACCCCGTAAAATCGCTTTTTTTTGTTGATGGCAAATTATACTGTGGGCATGACGAACCGCCGTATTTGACGGCATACGCTGTATCCGGCAAAGAGTTATCAAAGCTATCGGAAATCTCTTTAAATGCTTTCCAAATTGAACAAATCCAACGATTCAATAAAGATATGCGGGCTTTCTTTTTGGAAAGAAAGCTCCAAAGGGAATACCGCACGAAATCTGTCAACGGAGCAGTTGATTTTATTGAGGATACGTTTGAATACAACCAAATCAGCTGTATGATTGCAGATCAGGTCACACGGCAGAATGATAACAAGCTCCATGTAACGTCATATGACTTTATGTGCAAGGCGGATAAGAACATTGATAAATGGACAGAGGGGCTTTTATTCCCAATCAATGCGCTTGAGTATCTGAAAAAATTGTGTGCATTTTTAGAGATTGAATTGGCGTCGCCGGGATTTTTGAATGACGACTATGTAATTCAAAAAAGTTATCGGACGCAGAACATTACCGGCCGGCAAGCGATTCAGTGGGTGGCGCAGATGGCGGGATGTTTTGCAATGATGGATGAATATGGCCGGCTTGAAATCCGTTGGTATCGTAAACGGGATTATCGGATTGACGAGCAGTCCTATACCGCGATTTCTTCTGAATCTTATATAACAAAACCAATTGACAAGCTCCAGATCAGCGCCGTCGAAAACGATATTGGCGTAGTAGTACCGGCGGACGATCCGACAAAGACAAACACTTATATCATTCAGAACAATCCGCTGTTCTATGCTTTGACCGATGCAGAACTGCGGCCGGCGGCACAAAATCTGTTTGATGCGCTTAAGTCATTTGTTTACCGGCCTTTCTCGGTTTCTTTTATTTGGGGGAATCCTTTGCTGCGCGCGGGAGATATTGTGACAGTCAAAAGCCGGAAGGGACAGGATTTTCAAGCCGTTGTGATGTCATATAAATTGACGGGTGTTCAGGCGCTTAACGGCACGATGACGGCGACCGGCGGCGAAGTGCGTGAAACGCAGGCCGATCCGGTTAACCAACAGATTCAGGCTTTAAGGATGCGCAGCAATCAATTGGTCATGGACCTCGAGAAAACACAAAACACATTGACAACAATCACAACTGATATTGAGACCGTTAAAGACGATATAACGGGGCTGGATAAATCGGTTGAGACGATCACCAAAGAAGTTGGAAGCTTAACGCTGACTTCAAACAGCCTTGTTGTATCTTTCGATGAATTGAAAACCGATCTTGATGGCGTTGTCCAGGCGCAGGAAAGCCACAAACTGACATTTGATAAGGAAGGTCTGACCATTTATAACGGCGGATTTAGAATCAATGATGGGGAAAGGGATATTTTCAGCGTTGCGGCAGACGGTTCGGGCGTACAGATGGTGGGGACCTTTGGTACAGAGTATTCTTATACAACTGGCCAAAACCATGTAGAAACTAGAGGGGTTTGGTTTAAAGAAGGAAGGCTGCAATTTACCAGCGAGGGGAAAGATGCCGCGTATTTTGAAGTTTCTAAATTTTCAGATGGGACAAATTATGTTAAGACCAACGCGTATTTTAATCAATTACATACATCGAGCGTTTATGCACATGGATTTTATCTATGGTTTGACAATGGATGGCGGATGATGTTCCCGTCTCTTGTAGGGGAAACAGATAGTGCTTGGGATTTGAAATTGAGTAAAGATAACTATAGCGGACCTGATTCATGATAAAGGAAGGTATCATATGAAACTATACGATTTGTGCAAGCTGTGTGAATCAGTGGCGAGGCTGAACAAATTAAGTTTGTCATTCCCCAATGCGCGTCGGGTACGAGATTTATACAAGAAGTTGCAATATGATGTGGAGTTTTATTGCCAGGAAGAAGAAAAGGTTATTTGCAGCTTCATTTCAGCGGGAAATGCGCGTCGGGAAGGAAGCAAACTGATATTTGACCAACTGCCTGAAAAAAAAGACAATCAACAGATGATGAGAAAATACATAGAAAAAATAGATGCTCTGAACAAATTGGAAGTAGATGTCCCGTTTGATGGATTGATTACGATATCCACAGATGAAATAGGCGTCCAAAAGATATCAGGTGACGATATTGAAAGGTTATCATCTTTTGTAGTATTTGGAGATGGTTAAATGCGTCGTATCAAGATCACGGACAGAATCATTGAAAGTTATGGGGCCTCTATCGGAGTACAGGGAGATAACCAGGTTGAGACGATTGAATTTGTACGGCCCAGGATGCATGGAGAAATTGACCTATCATTGGAAAGTATTGCTTATCTGAATATTGCGGCAAGCGACGGGTCTACCGGACAGATTGTTTTAGACCAATATGTTGAAGGTGACAACCTGATTTTGAAGTGGGTTGTTGGCAATCAAGTCACTGCCGAACCTGGCCCATTATACGTACAGATTCGTTTGAGTGGGCTTGAAAACGTTATTTGGAACAGTGAAAAAACAATGTTCCAAGTCACAGAAAGTATTCCTGTAGAAAGCCCGCAGCCGGTAGTATTTTATTCGGCCAGCCGTTCAGCGCGTTTGGCTGATCCTGAAACAGAACCGCCGATTACAGTAACAGAAAGAACAATGTTCATCCCTCCGGCGCTTCAAAATATTGCCGTGCAAAATGACCAGAACAGCGAAACTGTAACAATACTGCTGCCTCGTTATTTCGACGGCCATGATTTGTCACAATATGCAGTCTATTTGCGGACAAAAAACAGCAATGAAGGATACGATCCTGTTTTTCTGACGCCGGAAGTTCAGGGGAATCAATTATCAATGCGTTGGACACTCAAGCCTCCGCAAACCTCGTATCCCGGCAAATTAAGTATACAACTTTGGGTAACAGGACAGGATTTTGACTGGCATTCTGCGGAAAACAGCGTCAATATCCTCTCGGAGATAAACGGAGAACCGACCATCCCTATAACACCACCGATGATCGACGAATTGCTTCGCCAGCTTGCGGAATTGGTACAACAGGCAAAGACAAGCGAGACGAATGCAGCGGAATCGGCGCAGGCCGCAAAGGATTCTAAAGACAGCGCGGAACTATCCGCACAGGATGCGCAAAGTTCGGCGGATCAGGCAGCCGAAGCAACAGAGCAGGCGCAAAGGATCAAAGGCGAAATTGACGGGATACAAGATGACTTTCGGCAGGAAAGCGATCAGAAACTTTCTGAAATGGAAAGTTTGCGGGATGAAACACAAGCGATCAAAGATAGTACCGCAGTGAATGTCAGTATCGATTCCAGTGAAGATACCGGATATCGTGTAGGATTTAAACGGGCAGATCAATCAGAACCGGTATGGACACCGCCCCTGCAAGCGAAGGTTAATGCGGGTACGATTACCATGTTAGAGCCTGACGACCCGCCAACAATCACACAGCGAGGACCGGCCAGCAATCGGACTTTTGATTTTGCCATTCCACGTGGACAGAGAGGCGAGCCAGGCAGGGACGGAGTGAGCGTATCAATAGAAAATGGAATGTATGCATTTGAAATTCGAGAAGGATATCTAATGCTGCTATATCCGAATAATACTGATCCGCCGCCCTTGAAGATTAATACAAGCGGAGAGCTTATTTATACGATTTCATGAGGTGGTTTTTATGGCAGAGTTAAATTTGGGCAGGGTTGTAGGTCAAGATGGGGAGCGCGGTGAACCGGGAAAGTCTGCCTATGCATATGCGCAAGAGGCTGGATTTGTCGGTACAGAGCAGGAGTTTTCTTCAAATTTAGCTAGCATTAATGAAAAGGCAAATAAGGCCCCCGACGCAGTGGAAGGCAATATTGCGATCTTAGATGCGGAGGGCAATCCAACAGACAGCGGGAAAAATTTGGACGAGATTGGCGGAAAGGTTCCAATTGTAGCGTCTCCGCCAGGCGATGAGAAGATTACATTTTGGCTAAATACACAGGCTCCTCTTAAAGATGTTCCGATTATTGACCCACTAGAGGATATAGAACACACTTTTGTATCAGCGATTCAATACCGGGAGCAAGGTACAGGAGAAACAAAGACAATTCCAGCACTTTCTGTGAAATCTGCATATCAGTCAGCCGTTGAGGGCGGTTATATTGGTGCGGAGGAAGATTTTAAAAAAAATTTGGCAAATATAATGCCCAAGTCTGAAATAGAAACACAATTATCCAACAAAGCAAACAAAAAACTAAATTGGCTGGAACTTCCTCTCAATCCAGGTTTTAGCCGCAGCGGAACAGCGCCCAAATACAGTAAAGATGATTTTGGATTTGTACATTTATTGGGCTTTGTTATTACTGATAGCAGTTCGAATGTACCGCCAGGCGAACCATTTGCAACCCTTCCATCTGGGTTTTATCCGCAAGGGACAATCTATCTTCCGGTTGCATCTGTTTATAATATGGCATATGGCGATGGGGTTGTCCTAAAAATCCAAAACGGCGTTCTATCCATAGCCCCTCCGCATTACACCCAAGACTTTGCCGGAGGAGGCGTATCACTTTGGGGGTTATCTTTTTGGGTCGACTAAAATACGCGCTTTGAAAGATGGAGGAAATGAGTATGCAGTACAAGCATTGCTGTATCCTTGATACGCAAGGCGTATACAAGGGACTTGCTTTGGTGTTGCTGGAACCGGATGAAACCGGAAAATTACAGGAAAAAGTCCAGCATTACACACCTTCGGAAGGAGAAAGCTTGATAGAGGCTCCCATTCCTATGATGCGGCTGTATGCCGGTGCGGATGGGTTTATTAAACCGGCTTGGGATGGCTCAGAGTGGAGGGAATCCGCTACAAACGAGGAAATCACAGAATGGGAGGCGGAGTACCCCGCGCCGACGCCTGCGCCTCCCTCTGAAAGCGAGCGCCTCACGTCTCTGGAAATGCAAATGACAGATGCGCAGATAGCGATCACAGAAAACTACGAAACGGCAGACGGGCAGAACACAGACGCCATGCTTGCGTTGGCGGAAGTATATGAAACCATGATCGCCCTGCAAACGCGCGTGGCATCCCTGGAAGGTGGTGGGAAAGCGAATGGCTAAAGTATACGCAACACTGATCATGAAAGGCAAAAAGACGCTGGATGACGTTCCGGCGCTGCTCAAAGAACAGGTACAGGAAATCCTTGCTGCTCTTGATGTTGAAATGCAGCGGTCTTAGACCGACTGATCGATGTAGACATTTAGACCTGTCGGGAAGGGGAAAAACCATATGGCGGATGAGAAATGCATCATAGACCCGCAGCGGGATTGCCTTGGGCTACATAAAGCAAACTCGCTCGAGAGACAAATATCGGAATACCGTACGCAGGCGCGGGAAACACACGCCGATATGTATAAACGAATCGCGGCGTTGGAACGGTCCGGGTCCGCACAGGAGGCGCGGTATCAGGCGATCATGGACAAATTAACGGAGTTGTCCGTCCGGCTGAATGAAGCGCTGGCGACCATCGCGACGCTTAAAGAAAAGCCGGCGAAACGATGGGAGAGTATTGTCGACAAAGCGATATGGGCCGTTCTCGCGGCGGTGATCGCTTTCGTGCTGGGACGTATGGGATTGTAAAAGTGGAGGGATACATATGAAAATCAATTGGAAGGTACGCATTAAAAACCCGCTGTGGTGGATACAGATTGCGGCGGCACTGTTGTTGCCGATGCTGGCATACTTCGGCCTGGCCTGGGAGGATATGACCTCCTGGGGCACGCTGTGGGATGTGTTTCTGCGCGCGGTGCAGAATCCCGTTGTGCTGCTTGCTGCTGCGGTCAGCGTGTTTAACGCTGTGACCGACCCAACTACGGCCGGCGTTGGAGACAGCCGCCGGGCACTCGAATATAAGACGCCGAATCTTGATCGTTAAAAGGGGCTATTTTCATGAATATTAAGGGTATTGATATTTCGTCACATCAGGGAGAAATTGACTTTGAGCGCGTGAAGGCGGACGGCGTCCGCTTTGTGATCATCAAGGCCGGGCAGGGCTTGCGGGAGATGGGGACGTTTCGTCAAAAATACCTGCCCGCTGTGCTGGCCGCAGGACTTGATTGGGGCGCGTACTGGTGGAGCGACGCCGTGACGGTCGACGAGGCGAAAAAAGAGGCCGCCGCATTCGTCAGGGCGCTTGATGGCCTGCGTCCGACTTATCCGGTGTACATGGACCAGGAATACGAATCTCCCTGCGGTAACGCCTGGGGAGTGGGCAAGGGAAAGCAGCTTCGCACCGACATGGCAAAGGCGTTCCTGAAGGTTCTGGAGGACGCCGGGTACTACGCGGGGTTGTACGCTTCGACAGACTGGCTGCAATACTGGGTGGACGACAAACAGCTTGAAGCATATGACAAGTGGGTTGCACAGTACGCCGAAAAATGTACCTATACTGGCAGCTATGGGATGTGGCAGCATCACGGGGACGTGCCGGGCTTTGTGGGACGTGTGGACGGCATTTCCGTACCGGTGGATATCAACGCCTGCTACCGGGATTACCCGGAGATCATTAGGGCAAACCTGCTCAACGGCTGGAAGAATTCGGACAAGCCTGAATCTACTCCAGATGATGAATCAAATTTAAAAAATGAACTTGCAAATTTACAGTCGAAATATGATGACTTGGTAACGGATTTGCTTTTTCTAGTGGACAAATATAGGAGGTGAGGCATGAAACTGAACATCATGGGGTCTGAATGGACAATCGAGGAACGTTCCGAAAAGGATGACTCCAGACTGAATGATTGTGACGGGTACGCCGATTGGACGACTAGAGAAATTGTTATAGAACGAGAGATTATCGGCACCCTTGAAGATATGGAGTGTTATATTCGGAAGGTAAAACGACATGAGATTGTCCACGCTTTTTTGTTTGAATGTGGATTGCATGAGTGCTCTGGCAACACAGAGGCTTGGGCTATGAATGAAACAATGGTCGATTGGCTCGCCAGAATAGGGCCAAAGATATATGAAGCTTGGAAAGTAGCCGGAGCTGTTTGAATCTGGAGTTTTTGACCTTTCGGGCAATGTGATTAACCCTGTTGAAAGAACGAAAGGCTGCGGAATACATAACATCAAAATATGAGTAACCGCCTTTAAAAAAACGCAAAAGGCTGTCGCTTTTTGCGATTGATTTAGAGGTGCAGCAATGAAAATTTTTTTGACACAGGAGCAGAAAGAACGGATTGACCAAGATGGTTGGCTAACCGATATGCAGAGAACAGTATTTGAATTGTATTATCGTCGAGGTTGGACGATTGAGGATGTTGCAGCGGAAATAGGGCGTGATCGCCGAACCGTCAGCCGAATTTTGAGGCAATTACGAGAAAAAGTAAAATAGCCAAAATTGCCCGCCTTTACAATTTAAGGCGGGCAATTTTGGCTTTAAAATTTTGCTTAAATATCTGATAATTATCATTTGTGCGTCCTATGGCGGGCGCGCTTTTTTGTTATGATTTGATTACAGGGCAGCGACCGGAGCGGGCGAAATTTCTTTCCGCCTGCGGACAACGCCAAAGGCTCCGGCGGTCCTAAATTGAATACAAGGATGCGTAAGATTGGCAGAATCAAATCTTTATGTAAACAGGTTGGTCATGTTGGGATACGATCAGAAGGCAGCAGAAAAGATTGTCGATCTGTATTCGAGACAGAAAAGCTTGAACAGTCTGGAGAAATATATTTTAGCTCGTGAGGAGGTAGGACAATAATGTACGGTGCTCCCAATTATATGCCGCAGGTACCTGATTCTAATCTGACATTTCAGCAAAGGATGCCGCAATATGGGCATTACTACTCTCCGACGATGGTTTCAGGCGCCGCACAAATTCAGCAGCCGGCAGAACAGCAAATTATTTGCCGTCCGGTTGCATCAATAGAGGAGGCTCGGGCAATTCCTACCGATTTTTCAGGTGCTTTGATGATATTGCCTGATTTGTCTCATGGTATGGTTTATACTAAGCAATTAAATTTTGCGGATGGCAGCGCGATGTTCCGGCAGTTTAAGGCGGTCGTTGACGAAGCTCCGCGCGCGCAGGTAGAATATGCGCCAGCCAGTGAGCTTGAGGCATTACGCGGGGATTTTGCAGCTCTGCGGGGGGATTTTGAACAGCTTGCAGCCATGCTCCCACAAGAGAAACCCAAAATCAATCGGGGAGGTGCTGAAAAATAATGAACCCCATGCAAATGATGAATGTAAACAATCCCGTAATGCAAATGATGCAGATGATGCACAGCGGTGGAAATCCGATGCAAATACTCCAACAGATAGCCTCACAAAATCCGAAGGCTGTGCAGGCAATAAACCTGATGCATGGAAAGAATTCGAAACAAATACGCACAACCGTCGAAAATATGGCAAAAGAACGCGGAATAGATCTTAAACAAATGGCGCAAAGCCTTGGGATCAATCTTCCCAAATGAAATAAAAGCAAATTCCCTTATCAGTTTACGGGTCTTGAGAAAAACCGCGACCTGTTAGCAAACGGGAATCCCGTTGCAATAAAACTGAAAAGGAGAATGAGACAATGGATGATTTCGGTATGGGCTATGCGCTCGGTTCCGAAAGCGACGGCAACCGCAATAATGGCTTTTTTGGCGGAGAAGGCATTTGGGCTATTTTGCTGTTTGCAATGATATTCGGATGGGGCAACGGCGGATGGGGAGGTTTTGGCGGCGGCGGAATCAACAGCCCGGCAGGGCAGGGTGCATTGACACGCTCCGATCTCTGCTCTGAATTTGCGTTCAATGATCTTCAGAATGGCGTCCGTGGCATTCAGCAGGGTATTTGTGACAGTACATTTGCCCTCAACAACACAGTGACCAATGGTTTCCATGGCGTAGATACTGCGGTATGCAATCTCGGCTACAATGTGCAGAATGGCTTTAACCAGATTGGCCATCAGATTTCTGATTGCTGCTGCCAGACACAGAATGCAATCCAGAATGTTCGCTATGATATGGCGACACAGGCTTGCGATACCCGCAATCTAATCCAGTCAACCACCCGCGATATCACTGACAACGCCAATGCAAACACCCGTGCAATTCTTGATTTCCTCACGCAGGACAAGATTTCCACGTTGCAGGCAGAAAACCAGTCGTTGAAGCTGGCGGCGTCGCAGGCCGCGCAGAATGCCTATCTGGTTGCGAACAATGATGCGCAGACTGCCGAATTGATTCGCAGGATTGCTCCGCCTCCGGTGCCGTCCTATACAGTACCGGCCCCGTATCCGTATTGCGGGACAGGCTATAGCAACGGCTGTGGTTGCTGAATAACTTTTCCGGCTTTGCCGTGATAAATCGGGGCGGCAGGCAATCGCTTGTCGCCCCTGAATTTTGGAGGGAAAAAAGATGTCTTGTAAATCTGTATGCAAACTTTGCGACCGCCTTGTGATATCGCAAAGCGTCGCTTTTACTGGCGGGAACTTAATTATTAATCTGCCGGCGGGAGGGTATACAGACGGATGCAAATATTGTATTGTCGTTGCCCAAAGTATTCCGGATACAGTGACAATTAACGCGCCGGTAGTCATTACGATTGGAACGGGAACAGAGCAATATCCATTGACAAAATGTGATTGCTCTCAGGTAACTGCCTGCGGAATTCGTACACGGACCCGTTACGCTGTGAGGGTATCTACTTCTGCAACAAGCGGAACATTTAAAATGCTTGGGACACCTTGCTGTGCGCCGACTAATAATCTCCGCAGTATTGATGGCAGTTCTCCGACGCCGGCCCCGACATCAAGAGGAGGTGCATCAAAATGAAACCAGTGACACGTATGTTATTGATGCGCGGAAATAGGCGCGAAGATAATGATAGATATGATTACGGGCGCCATATGTATGATGATCGGGAAAAGGATTATGATCCTTATGACGCGCCTCACGATGCATTTCGCGACCGGCGGGGCCGCCGTCATTATGATAACGGCAAATATGCGCCTATGCGGTCGGCTTATGATGATATGATGTCATATGATTATGATCGCCGTTATACGCACGATCTGCCGCAAAACCGCCGTTATCCTATGGGATTTACCGCGGGAGATGGAGCAGATCATCATGAATCATATCCCCTGCCTATGCGCGGCCAATATGAAGGGCAAGGATATATTCGACGCAGTGGAGACGGGTATCAGATTGGCGGCAGCGTGCATCAAAAAGATGAAAACTACGATAAAAAGTTTGACCACAAAACCGCCGAAAAATGGGTGTCTCAAATGAGTAAACCGGGAAAGACCGGAGAAAAAGGCGGTAAGTGGACCTACGATGAAGCAAAATCCATTCTCGAAAAAAAGGGATGGAATGTTAATCCCGTAGAATTTTTTGCGGTCCTCAATATGATTTACAGCGATTACGGCAAGACATTGGCAAACTACAATATCAATAATACCGATCTGTATGCTGACTTGGCTAAAGATTGGATTATGGACGATGATGTAGCGGCAGGAGCAGAAAAGACAGCCTGTTATTACTATGATATCGTCGAATAGAAGTAAAAGCGCCCGGATTCCGGGCGCTTTTTATATGGATTTTTGTATCATGGAAAACAATGTAAATATTTAGATACCCAAAAATCAGGCTATTATTTGTATTTGCAGACAATGGGACGTTACTAACACGTTACTAACAAACTATAAAATTACTTTTTTTACCATGTTGTATTGAACCCTAAAATAATATTTAACAAAAGTTTAGATTACTTGTGAACTGGCTTTTTATGCGGATTTAAGGGGACAAAAAAATGCCGCCCGGACTATTGCCCGAACAGCACCCCTGGTGGACGGTAAGGAACTCGAATCCCTGACCCCCTGCACGTCAAGCAGGTGCTCTACCAGCTGAGCTAACCGTCCGTCTTTTATTTTGTCAACCGACTTGCTTATTATATAATAATTATTTGGAAAATGCAAGGGGAAAATTCAAAAAAATTAAAAAAATTTGTAAATCGTTTAAATTAACTGTTAAATGGCGGAGAAGGAAGGGATTTGTTTGTGCAAATATGTCAAAAATTACACGGCAATGATCGTCAAAACGCAACGATAGGCACTTGTTCCAATGTGTAAATATGTGATATAATAAATTGATTTGGCGGTATATAGGAGGGCCTATGATCATCCTAGGAATTGACCCGGGCTATGCGACAGTTGGATATGGGGTGGTCAATTATGACCGCGGACGTTTTGCACCGGTCCGATTTGGTGCGATCACAACACCACCAAAAACCGATTTTTCAGCACGGCTGGAAATGATTTATGACGATATGACGGTGCTGCTTGATAAGTCCCAGCCGCAGGCGCTTTCAATTGAACAGTTGTTTTTCTCCAATAATAAGACGACCGCCATTGATGTCGCACAGGCACGCGGCGTTATCCTGCTTTCTGCGCGCAAGCATGGCGTCCCGGTGTTTGAGTATACGCCGATGCAGGTCAAACAGTCTGTGGTTGGCTATGGGCTTGCAGAAAAGAAGCAGGTGATGGAGATGACGCGGATGCTGCTAGGACTGGAGGCAGTGCCCCGCCCGGACGATACGGCCGACGCGCTCGCGCTTGCAATCTGCCATGGTCACAGCGCCGGTTCACTGCTCTCCCGAATGAAGTAGGCTGCGCGAGCTTTTGCGCTGGTTTTAAATTTGTCCGCGCTGTTTGCGGATTGGCCTAGGAGGAGTACGGTATGTATTATTCTGTCACGGGAACGGTGCTTCATGCAGAGCCATATTTGGCTGTGATCGGCTGCTGCGGCGTAGGATATAAATGTATGACAACGCTCACAACGCTGTCGTGCCTGCCGCCGGTCGGTGGCGAGGCGACCTTATATACGCATTTGAACGTCCGTGAGGATGCGCTCGATTTGTACGGCTTTTACACACAAGCGGAGCTGAACGCATTTAAAATGTTGATTGGTGTGTCGGGTGTCGGCCCGAAATCGGCTCTGGCAATTTTGTCAGATATGACGCCGGACAAGCTGGCGCTCTGCATCGCCGCAGGCGATTCAAAAAGCCTGCGCGCAGCGCCCGGTATCGGTCCGAAGGCAGCGCAGCGCATCATTTTGGAGTGTAAAGACCGCATTGGCGCTAGTGAGTTGAGCGGGGAAATGTCTGAGGTAGCTTCTCAGCTACGGCATGAGACAACCAATATGAGCGAAGCGGCAAGTGCTCTGGCCGCGCTTGGTTACAGCCCCACGGAGGCTGCGCAGGCGTTGGCTGGTTTAGCGGCTGATATGCCGGTCGAAGATATGATTAAGCACGGACTCAAGGCGCTTTCGGGCGGAAGATAAAGCGGATCAGAATTCGGATGAAGGGGCGTTTAACGGATGTTTGACAATGAAATGGACTTTGAAAACCGAATTATGGCCCCGGAAAGCATTGCAGGCGACAGCGATATCGAGGTTACGCTGCGCCCTAAGACGCTGGCCGAATATATCGGGCAGGAAAAAGTCAAGGAAAATATGCGTATTTTTATCAGCGCCGCCAAAGGGCGCGGGGAACCGCTCGACCATGTGCTTTTGTATGGCCCGCCCGGCTTGGGAAAGACCACGCTTTCCAATATTATTGCCAACGAAATGGGTGTCAATATCCGTATTACAAGCGGTCCGGCCATCGAAAAACCGGGCGATCTGGCCGCTTTGCTCACAAATCTTGCGCCAAACGATATACTGTTTATAGACGAGATTCATCGGCTGTCGCGCGCTGTTGAGGAAGTGCTTTATCCTGCGATGGAGGATTTTGCGCTCGACATTATCATTGGCAAAGGTCCATCGGCGCGTTCCATCCGGATTGATCTGCCGCATTTCACGCTTGTCGGCGCGACAACGCGCGCGGGGCAGCTCACCTCGCCGCTGCGCGACCGATTCGGCGTTATACAGCGGTTGGAGCTTTATACGGCTGATGAATTGCAGACGATCATTCTGCGCAGCGCGGGAATTCTTGGCGTGATGTGCGATCCCAAAGGCGCATATGAATTGGCGCGCCGCAGCCGCGGTACGCCGCGCGTCGCCAACCGGCTGCTTAAGCGCGTGCGTGATTTTGCCGAGGTCATGGGTAATGGCCGTATTACGGAGGAGATCGCTGCAATTGCGCTTGACCGGATGGAGATCGATAAGCTTGGCCTGGACGCGGTCGACCGAAGGATGCTGGAAACGATCATCCATGGCTACGGCGGCGGGCCTGTGGGACTGGAAACCTTGGCGGCGGCTCTTGGCGAGGAGGCGGTCACGCTGGAGGACGTGTGCGA
>ERZ808044.567-NODE-567-length-36453-cov-5.362162_pt1 | contig 36453 bp, 25 predicted proteins | sample MGYA00380195_ERZ808044 | MGnify/ENA primary metagenome ERZ808044 (study PRJEB31490, sample SAMN06133423) | mouse gut metagenome | isolation source: Z7_2 | host: mice | place: China: Chengdu | collected 2015-05 ...
ACCATTTTTTTAAAAGCGTAGTCTATATTGTATGTATCTTTATTTTTTTCTTTTGCAATTATTTGTTTTGTATGAAAATAGAACATTTCTATCAAAAAATAATCTCCTTTTTTTAAGGAGATACCGCACTGTTTACATTGTGTGTATATTTTTTTATGCCACAAATTTTTTGGAGTATATTCTATATCAGAATTTCCAATTAAGTAATCAATAGATACATCTAATATATTTGCTATTCTTATTATATCCTGCATACGAGGTTTATTTCTTCCACTTTCATAATTTGCTATTGCGGTATAGCCGTAATTTAGCATATTTGCTAATTCTACTTGTGTCAAATTTCTTTCTTTTCTTAATTTTTTTAGTCTTTGTGAAAATTCCAATAACATTCCTCTCCAATTCTTGTAGTATTGTTTTGAATATAAAGTCCATTTTTTGTAATTGAGAAAAAATTTTTTCGCCAATATTTTCGGAATTTATTAAAATCATTTTAGCATAATAAAACATATAAATCAATATAAATGCAATCATTTTTAATGAATAGTAATTTTTTTCATACCATTACTATAATGGTTAGAGGTGAAAATATTGAAAAAGTTATATTTAAGCGATAATGTCACAAAACGCATCAAACAAAAACGAAAAGAAAAGGGATATACACAAGAAAAAATGGCAGAGTTATTAAATATTTCATATAGTAATTATTCTAAAATTGAAAATGCTATTGTTACCCCAACTTTGGAGAGATTAGTAGATATTTCTCAACTTTTAGATGTGTCACTTGATTATTTAGTTTATGGAAAAGAGTATAATGATAAACAAGAATATACTAAAACAACATATTTTTATGATAATCAGCAGGAACAAGATATTCTTTCATTATTTAAAAATTGTGACAAAGAGAATTTATTATATATCATACATTTTTTGCAGAAAATATATTCCTTATTATAAGTTTGTCAATAAAGTTCTTTTTTGTGGGTTTCACCCACACCCACTCGCTTTTTTGAAAAAAAGCGAGGCAAAAAACTTTATTGGAAAAACTAGCGTTTTTCATTATTACAAACGGAATTTTAGCAACAAATGAAATATCATTTTCTACATTATAAAAAATAAAAGTATAAAAATATAAAAAATGACTTAATAATATGTATGATAATACGATATTTATAATAAGGATAATAAACAATTTGGAGGAAAATGATATGATATACACAGAGGATTTTAAAAATCAAATATTACATGCCTTTGGCGATACAGATGATATAAAAAAAGCATTACAAAATAATCCACATGATTTATTTTATTTTTTATTTGATAAATTTAATTTTTATAATAACCAACTCCCCAGGGACGAGAACGGACAAGATGATATTAGTAAATATACAGACTTACACGTCAATCTTTTAAATACAGTATTACAGCAAAGTGATGTGTTATTATATTTGGGTGCAGTGGTGAAAAAGGAGTTATTATGTCTACCAATAAAATGAATCAATGATAATAGTAACAATGAGTAAGGGGGGCTTATATGAAAAAAAGTAAAATAATCAGTATCAGTATTTTATTGTATTGTTTTGGTGTTGCTTTTGAATATTGTTTTAGCTATGTTATGAATATACTTAGTGTGGAAAGGACATTTTTAAATAGCTATTTTTGTTTGCTATTTCCACAACTGATTGGTATAGCTACTGCTTTTATACTGTTTATGAAAAATAAAAAAACAGAAAGTTATATATTACAAGCAGAAAATGTGCAATATAAATGCTTAAATTGTGGAAAAGACAATTATAATAATTATTTTTTATTTATAAAAGTATTTTTAGCAATAGAGTTATTGGGTATGTTCATTCCCATAGATATTTTTTGTATTGTAGAACAAAGTATTGCAAGTATACTATTCCAAATTTTTATTTTTTTAAATGAGTTGATTCCAACATTTTATTTGGGTAAGTTAGTAAGTTTTGCTGCTTTAAAAAGTGTATCTTTGTTTTTGGTAGTATATTTTTTCTGTGAAATATATCATTTTAGAAAATCAGATAATTGTATAAAATCAATTATGGAATCATACAAATAATGAAACAAAAATTCATTATACAAAATTAGATAGCAATACTGAATAAAAAATAAATACGGAAAGCTAAGAGTTTTCCGTATTTATCAATTTATTTATTATTTACCAATATATTCAGAATAGTATGTATTGATTACTTCCATAATTGCTTTTTTTGCTTCTTCTGAAACCATACCAAAAGGTTTTCTACATGGACCTACAGGCTGTCCTATTAAATTGGTAGCACATTTTACAATAGAGTTTGGATTGCCATATTTAAAACAATCTCTAATAGGAGCAATAGAGGCTTGTGCTTTTTTTGCCGCTTCCATATCGCCTTTTAAATAATATTGATAGATGCTTACCATAACACTTGGCAATATATTTGCAATCGCTGTAATACCGCCTTGTCCTCCTGCAAGCAATGTCCAAAGTATCAATGCATCATTACCAGAAAGTACGGAAAAATCACTATCTTTTGTTTCATCAATATATTGCAGTATATTATTAAAATTACCACTGGAATCTTTTACACCAACAATATTTTTGCAATTTTTTGCCAATTTGCCTACTGTTGCTGGAGCAAGGCTTGCACCTGTTCTGGCGGGCATATTATACATAACTATAGGCAAGTCAACTGCTTCTGATAATGCATAAAAATGTTCGTACAATTCATTTTGGTTTATGGCTGCAAAATAAGGAGTAATAACGGAAAGTACATTTACACCAATATCTTTTGCTTTTTGAGAAAGAGCGATTGTATCTTTTGTGCTGACACAACCAGTACCAGCATAAACAGGTACTCTACCAGCCACTTCATCAACAAATATTTTCATGACATCTAATTTTTCCTGTTCATTCATAATGTAAAATTCGCCATTTGTACCTAAACAAAAAACTGCATCTACACCAGCATCAATTTGTCTATTGATTTGTTTTCTCATTTCTTTTTCGTTGATACTGCCATCTTCATTCATTGCTGTTTGCATTGCTACGATAATACCTTTTACTTCTGTCATGTTAACTCCTCCTATCTTCATTGGCTTCGTTACTTACGATGTATTGAAAAATAATAAGGATTTGCCTTTTTCATACTAAAATGTAGAAATGATATTTCATAGAAAAAACAAATAAACTACTTTTTTATATACACTCAAACTTTTTTAGGGGAAAGTTTTTAAATAATAGCAAGTCCTTATTATTTTTTTATCATTTTAGTAATACAACAAAATATTAGTTTTATTCAATAATATGATTTTGTACAATTTAATTTCAAAAAGAGAATATGTTTGTATAAACCCCGAAGGGCTTTTCCCCTCAAATATTGTCAGGGAGGCAAAACATTGAGGAGAAAGACACATTATTGTAAATCATCTGCATATTTCATAAACAAGTCTGTTTGTGTTTTTAATTCTTCTTTACTTTCGTCTACACTAAGAACATATGGATTTTGGTAATTATATTTTTTTACTTCTTCATCATATTCTGTATTTTCTTGTGCTACTTTCTGCATTGCTTCATTTAATTTTGTAACAACAGCTTCATCTGTTCCTTCTGGTGCAAGGCAAGCGTACATTGTATTTAATATTAAATTATCAAAACCTTGTTCTTTTGCTGTTGGAATATCTTGAATTAAGTCTGGTTTTTCTTCCAATAATGTGGACAATACTTTTACATCGCCGTTTTCAATATATTCTTTTACGCCAGAATATGGAACGATAGAAGCGTCAATGTGTCCACCTAATATAGATGTTAATCTGCTAGAAGCATCGCCTGCGTCTACAATGTTAAATTGTGCGCCATATTCTTTTGACATAATTGTTGCTGCGATATATACACCACCGCCTGTAGAAATACCGAATTTAATTTGTCCTGGATTTTCTTTAGATGCGTCAATCAATTCTTGTACAGTGTTATATGGTGCATCTGCTGGAACAACAATGTTTTCTCCTGATTGTTTACCAAATATGCCTACTGTTTGGAAATCTTCATAACCAAAGTCAGAAAGTCCTGTTGCTAAATTTCCTGTTAATGCTGCTGTATTTGTCATAATAAATGTATAGTTATCTGCACTTTTGGAATCTTTATATTGTCCCAATGCAATCGCTCCATTACTACCTGTTACATTGTTTACTACAACAGATACGCCTAATTCTTTTTCTAACATTCTTGCCATTAATCTTGCATTATAGTCTGTATCTCCACCTGCTGCATGAGTACAGATAATGTTGATAGGTTGTGTTGGCCAGTCTGCATCAGCAGCATTTGATTCTGCGTTGTTACGGGCACTTGAACCACTACATCCTGTTAATGCAGATAATCCTAATACTCCCACCATTAAAGTTGATAACAATCTTTTTTTAATACTCATAATATACCCCTCCTAATAATTTTATTGTTTTTTATATTGATTTACTTTATTTGTTACTCACTTACTGCATTGTTTTCTGCCTGTGCTGCTTTTTTATTTGAGCGTAAAGACATGAATACAACAAAAACAGTTACTATCATAAAGAAGAAAAATATTGGATGATGGAAAGCACTGTCACTACTTGCTAACTGTGATGCTTTTCTCAAGTTTTCTTCAAACATTGGTCCAAGTATAAAACCTAATATCATTGGTGAAGATGGTATACTTGCCTTTACAAGTCCAAAGCCAAGCAATCCAAATATCAATACACCCCATACGTCAAATATTCTGTTGCTGTCGCCTATTGCACCGATACAGCATAATACAACTATTGCTGGTAATAAAAAGTTTTTAGGGATATTCAATACTTTTATAAATCCTCTCATACCCACAAGCATAAATATCATCATCATAACTGCGGATATTATCATAGCAAAGAATATACCATATACTACTGCACCATTTTTATCAAATATCAATGGTCCAGGTGATACATTATGTACCATCAAACCACCTAACAACATTGCTGTTGCAGGGTCACCAGGTATACCCAGTGATAAAAGAGGTATCATTGCTCCACCTATTGTACCATTGTTTGCACTTTCAGATGCAACAACACCATCTATAATACCAGTTCCGAATTTTTCAGGGTGTTTTGATGAATTTTTTGCTACTGTATAGGAAATCATACAGGAAACACCACCGCCGATGCCAGGAAGAATACCTATTCCAACACCAACTAATGCGGAACGAATACAGTTAAATATCTGACTGAAAAACTCTTTTGCTGTAAAGCCAATGCCTTTCATTTTGACACCAGATTCTATTTCAATTTTTTCTGGCTTTCTGACTTGCCCAGCATATTTTATAACTTCTGTTACTGCAAATAATCCTATTAACAATACTAACAATTTGAATCCTGCTGTTAAATCTGCACTTCCAAATGTAAAACGCTGTCTGGAGTCAATAGGGGATAATCCTACTGTGGCAAGCAATGCACCTATAATCGCACCTATCAATCCCTTTACCAAATCTTTTCCAGACAATGTAATAACAAGTGACAGTGAAAATATAGCAAGTGAACAATATTCATAAGGTCCAAATTTGATGGCAAGACTTGCCAACAATGGAGATATAACAATGAGCAAAAGTACGCCCACTACTGTACCGATAAATGAGAACACAACGCCTACACCTAATGCTTTTGCAGCTTGCCCTTTTTCTGCAAGAGGACGCCCATCAAAACAAGTTGCTACCGAGGAAGGTGTTCCAGGTATGTTCAACAATATTGCCGAAATCAATCCACCTGATATACCACCTATGTATAACGCAATCAGCATAGATATTCCTTGTGTAGATGTCATAGTATATGTAACAGGCAAAAACATTACAATCGCCATAGTTGCAGTCAATCCAGGTATAGAACCAAATATAATACCTACAATAACACCTATTGCTATAAACAGTATAACAAGCGGGTCACCAAATACATTCATTAATCCTTCTATAACCATTTTTATCCCTCCTTTAGAATCCGAATATGCCAAGTGGTAACAATACATTTAAAAGACATACAAAAACATAATCCAATGCTACTGCTATCACTATGGAGGTAATTAACGTCACAATATAATTTCTTTTTTCTTTTGGCGTTAATATTAAAGTTTGTACAAAAAGATATACTGCTGTCATAATCAAAAATCCAACTGGCTCTAGCAATGCAATATATACTGCTAAAGAAATGAATGTCAAAACAATTTCTCTGTTTTCTTTTATTATGCCAGCGAAATTTAATTCTGATTTGACAAGTGTATTATTTTTGATTGCTAAATTTCTTTGTTTGATACCTCTTACCACTAATATCAAGCTTAATACCAATAAACTAATGCCCCATAAATATGGTATTGCCCTTGCCCCCAAAGGGTCTGAACCCAATCCGCTAAATTTTTTGATTTGAGAAGTTAATACTAAATAGATAATTGAAAATATTGTCAATACAATACCAGGAATTAAATTCTTTTTATATTCCATATTACCACCCCCTAATCATTTATTTTTTCCATTTTTCATGTTCATACACTTTTTTATCAGCTACATAAGGCCATTGTTCTCCATTTAATACAGCTAAGCAACCTTCCATACACATTAAATGCATATTGATAACTGCTTCACGTGTCTGTGCTGCACTATGAGGGCTGATGAGTAAATTTTTAGCTTTTAAAAGTGGATTGTCTGGTGTAGGAGGTTCTTGTTCAAAAACATCTGTACCTGCTGCTGCAATAACATCATTGTTTAATGCATCAATTAAATCTTTTTCATTGACTATGCCGCCTCTAGCACAATTTATCAATACAGCAGTTTTTTTCATGCTTTCCAATTCTTTTTTTGCAATTAAATTTTTTGTACTTTCTGTAAGAGGTACGTGTATAGAAACAATATCACACTCTTTTATCATATCATGATAATCTTCAAAATAGGTACAACCAATTTCTTCCATTTTTTCTTTTGATAAATAGGGGTCATATCCTAATGTTTTCATGCCGATACCTTTACAGATTTTTTGTGCTTCTCTGCCTATTGCACCCAAACCTATAAATCCAACTTTTTTGTCTAAAAGTTCAAATGCTTTTTTTGCATCTCTAATATTCCAGTTACCTTTTCTCATTTCTGTTTCTGCCTCAGAAAAGTTTTTGGATATAGAAAACATCATTGCAACAGCGTGTTCTGCAACAGAGCGATTGTTTGCACCTGGTGTAATGACAACAGGTATGCCTGCTTTTGTTGCTGCTTCTACATCTACACTGTCATATCCTACACCTGTTCTGCCTATTACTTTTAAATTTGGAGAATTTTCTATTACATTTTTATCACATTTTGCAATTCTTACAATTAGAGCATCTGCATCTTGCATTTCGTCTAAATATTCATTAGGGTCGCCGTTATCTGCAACATAATAGTTTGCCTTTCCTTCTATTTTGGAAATTCCTTCCGCACATACAGCTTGTGTCATTACAAATTTCATATTGATTCCCCCTTGCTTTTGTATTGTATTATGATAAAATCCGTTAGCGATATGAAAAACGTTAGTTTTTCCAATAAAGTTTTTTGTCAAACTTTTTTTCAAAAAAGTTTGCAGGTGTGGACAGAGTCCACAAAAGGAGCTTTATTGATAGACTACAAAGTTTTTCATTTAAAAACTTGTTCAGTTTATCAAAGAACCTTGAGAGCTTTGCCCTCAAACTCTTACTTCCTTTCCCCTTAGATAAGGAAGCGAAAGAACTTTAAATGGAAACTACATTTCATTAAAAATATTGATTTTACAATCACAAACGGAATTTTAATATTTTTATCATTAAGCCAACGATTCAACATTAATTAATTTTTTTGCTGTTTCCACAAAAACATCTGCATTTCCAAACCCTCCAGATTTTGAAATGACTTGTAATTTTTGTTGATTCCATTTTAATATGGAAAGTACAACACCTTGACTGATTTCACACACTGGTGTTAATTCTGGATTATCTAATACTTTCATCAATCCCATAAGCGTATCCCCACCAGTCATAAATATGGTATAATCCATACCTTTTGTAATTAAATATTTTACTATGCTACCATGACATTTTGCAATGGCAAATCGTACATCTTCCCTAGACATTCCTTTTTGTTCTGCAAAATATTGTGTTTGGTTTTGCTCTATGTCAAATGTATCTACAATCACACAATTATGACATTCGCATATATTTTGTAGTTGTTTTAAAAACTGTTTTCCTTCATCTGTTTTATAATATTCTAATGACAATTTTTGTTTTGCAGATAAATTGATTCTTTTAAAACCATTATTGCAAGCGTATTCCATTTGATTTTTGGTAATTGGATTTAAACTACCACAAGCAACATAAAGTCCTTTTTTCTTTTCATATACTGTTTCAATATTTCCTTTTAATGAAAGTATATCAGGTAAAAATTCTGCGAGTCCTGCACAACCTGCAAGAAGTTTTAATTGATTGTGTTGTTTTAATTCAAACAGTCTTTTTTTCATATCCTGTTCTGTTTCCGCATCAAATACAACAATACCTTTTTCGACATCATTCCAATATTGCTCTGTTTGTTTTTCTACACAACATACATCAATATTACATTCTTTTGTAATAATATCTTTGATATGGGAATGTTTTACAGGCTCAAAAGGGTCTTTTGCAAAAGCAGTTTCTGCAAGAGGTACGTTATCAATGTAATGTTTTCCATTTTTGGTAATACGTCCTATTTTAGGAAATGCTGGTATAAAATAAACACACTGTTCGTAAACATCTGCAACTGCTTTTAATTCCGTTCCCACATTGCCTCGTAATGCAGAATCTGTTTTTTTGTATATGTATTCAATATTTTGTTTTTTTGCCCACAACATAATATTTTTTACTGCATCATATGCCTGCTGTCCCGTCAAAGGTCTTGTTTCTAAATCTATCACCAATACTTGTGTATTTTCAGAAACAGAAATATTTTCTGGATTTTGTTCTACTGCAATTTGTATTTTTACACCTTGCTTTGTAAACTGTATTCCTGTATCTAATGCTCCTGTAAAATCATCTGTAATCATTAACAGCTTTAACATATTTTATTACACCTGCCTTATTTATTTTTAGCAAGTCGAATAGCATATTCTATAGAATTGGAAAGACTGATTTCATTGGAAATACCTTTTCCAGCTAAATCAAAACCTGTACCATGGTCTACAGATACCCTTATTACTGGGATACCTAATGTCACATTGATACCTGCTACAGCGTCCCATTTTTTCAATTCTTTATTATATACAAATCCTTTTACTTTCAATGGTATATGTCCCTGGTCGTGATACATTGCTACAACAATATCATACCATCCACCCAATGCTTTAGAAAAAATAGTATCTGGAGGGGTTGGTTTTTTCTCTGGAATATCAATTCCTTCTGAAATTGCCTTGTCAATAGCGGGTTGTATTTCTTCTATTTCTTCTCTGCCAAACATACCATTTTCTCCACAATGTGGATTTAATCCAGCTACACCAATTTTAGGTTTTGCAATACCGATTGCTTTACAAGCATCATTTGCAATTTTAATTACTTCATATACTCTGTCTTTTTTCACTCTGTCACACGCTTCACGAAGTGATACATGAGTAGATACATGAACCACTCTTAAATCTTCATGAGCAAGCATCATAGTATATTTTTTTGTGTTTGTAAAATCTGCATAGATTTCGGTATGTCCAGAGTAATGATGTCCTGCTAAGTTAATTGCTTCTTTGCTTATAGCATTTGTAACAGTTGCGTCAATTTCATTTGACATAGCAAGTTCTATTACTTTTTTTACATATTGGAAACCAGCTTCACCACACATTTCTGATATTTTGCCATAAACTCTTTTGTTGATGTCTACTAATCCCATATCATATACATCAATTGTTCCAAATTCAAAACGTGCATCTGAAACGTTTTTTACAGCATTGATATGAAAATCATTTTGTTTTCCCAATAATTCCAGTGCGCATTGCATACAATTTGCATCTCCTATAATAATAGGTTTGCAGTTTTCATAAACATTTTTATGAGATAATGCTTGTATGGATAATTCCGCACCGTTTCCTGCCGGGTCACCCATTGTAATGCCTATAATTGGTTTATTGCTCATATGTTCCCCCTCTTTCTAAAAAATTTAAAAATTGTTATTCCGTTCGCATAGATTAAAGTTTTTTGCCTCGCTTTTTGGGGAAAGTGAGTGAGAGTTTAAGGACAAAACTCTCAATGCAGTCTGTCAATAAAGTCAACGACTTTAAGGAAACGTAGTTTCCTTTTAAAGTTCTTTGCTTCTTTCTGGGGGGAAAGAAGTGGGAGTTTGAGGGTTAACCCTCAAGGTTTTTTGACAGACTGTATCTTTATAATATAAAGAAGTTTTATTTGTGGGCTTTGCCCACACCCACCAACTTTTTTGAAAAAAAGTTGGGCAAAAAACTTTATTGGAAAAACTAGCGTTTTTCATTATAAAGTCAACAACTTTAAGGAAACGTAGTTTCCTTTTAAAGTTCTTTGCTTCTTTCTTTCAAGAAAGAAGTGAGAGTTTGAAAGCGAAGCTCTTAATATCTTTATAATATAAAGAAGTTTTATTTGTGGGCTTTGCCCACACCCATCAACTTTTTTGAAAAAAAGTTGGACAAAAAACTTTTTCATATGCGTTCGGTATTGATTCATTATTTTTATTATTTTCAAGGTTTTAACACTTTCAAATAAATTTCTCTAATATCATTTAAACTTAATTCTTTCATATTATTTACAAGTAATCTTGTTTGTTTACTACCAGCATCTACAAGAAAATCCAAATCTTCCATTTTTACACCGAATTCTTTCAAATCAGTAGGAATATTTGTTACTTTTACAATATCTGCAATCTGTTCTATAATATACTGTGCTTTTTCATCAACATTTTTTGCTATCAATGTTGGTTCTACTGCATCGCACAACATAGCAAGTCTTTGTTTACAAGCATCTTTATTAAATTCCATAACATGAGCAAATAATATTGCATTAGATACACCATGTGCAATATGATATTTTCCGCCTAATGGATAAGACAAAGCATGTACTGCTGTTGTACCACTTCCTGTAATAGCAATACCACCATAGAAAGCACCTAAAAGCATATTACTTTTTGCTTCCATATTATCCGCATTGTTATATGCCTCTCTGATATTTTTAAATATCAATTTTGCTCCCTGCATAGCATATAAATCAGATAAAGGTGTTGCTTTTTTAGATGTAAAACATTCTACACAATGTGCCAGAGCATCTACTCCTGTTGCTGCAATAATAGATTTTGGTAATTTTTGAATCATTTGAGCATCTAATACAACATAATCTGGTATCATAGCATCGTTTACAATACCTTTTTTAGATTGTTCTTCTGGAATTGCCACAATCGCATTACAAGTTGCTTCTGAACCTGTACCACAAGTAGTTGGTATCATAATTGTTTTAATTTGTTTTTTTGCTAACTGTGGAGATTGTAACAAATCTTTTACTGTATAATCGGCATCTTTTAATACAGAACAAAGTTTTGCAGCGTCCATAACACTTCCGCCACCTATTGCTATGATAATATCACCTTTACAGCCTTCTACTTGTTTCATAACACGTTCAATATCTTGATATGCTGGTTCTGGTGTTAAATCATCAAATACTTCATATTCTGTTTTGTTTTCAGATAATACAACAAGTAGTTTATCCAAAAGTCCTGTACTTCTGATACCTTTGTCTGTAAATACGACTACTTTTTTTACATTTTCCTGTTCTATTATTGTTTTAATGTTTTGAATACTGCCCTCTCCTCCATAGATGCAAGAGGGTATTTTAATTTGATAATTCATAGCCTCATCTCCTTAAAACGTTTCATTTTAATATGATTTATGTCTTTATATATATATTACTTCATTTTTTTAAAAACACAATATGCTAAAATGGTATTTTTTGTATCATTTTGACACATAACTCATATTATATGTTTTATTTTGAAACGATTTATGCTATAATAATAGTATACTGGTCAAATGATTTCAAATAGAAAGGGTGCATCATTATGAAAAAAATAAAAATGCTTGCGGTTGCTCCTTATGAGGGCATGGCTGAGGCGATTGCAACAATAGCAAAAGAAAGGAATGATATTGATTTAACTGTACAAACAGGAGATTTGAGTACAGGAAAAAATATTGCTATAGAATTATCTCATAATAATTATGATGTAATTATATCTCGTGGAGGAACTGCGGAACTGATACGTTCTGCTGTAGAGATTCCTGTTGTAGAGATTTCTATATCAGTATATGATGTACTTCGTGCCATAAAATTAGCTGAAAATTATTCTGGTAAATTTGTAATAGCTGGTTTTTCTGGCATTACACATTATGCCAGACAACTTTGTGACTTATTGCAATATGATATTGATATTATTACATTTACAAGTGAAGAAGATGCCCTACCAGCATTACGAGAAGCAAAAAAAAGAGGTTGTAAATTGGTGCTTTGTGATATGCTTGGTTCTAGTATTGCAAAAAAGTTATGGCTGAATGCTATATTGATTCCTTCTGGTGCAGAAAGTATTACAGATGCATTAAATGAAGCGGTGGAATTGGTACATTCTTCGCAATATGTACATAAACAGAAAGATTTGTTTCAAGCATTACTCACTGCGGAAGATAGAGAATTTTTGATATATGACCCTGCAGGGAAATTATGGTTTTCTAGTTTTGCTATAGAACAAACAAATACATCGCTTATGAATATTGTTCAAAATTATATTAAAACATTTCTTAAAACACCTGACCAAACGATTGCAAGACAAATACGAGATAAAGTATATGTATTAAAAAATTGTCACATTTATTATGCAGAACAAAAATATACTGCAATTACCATACAGCAAAAAGATGCATTATTTTCTGAGGAAGATTTAGGCATTACCATTTATAATAAATCAGATGGTATACCCAGTGATTTTACAAATTATTATAGCAGTTCCAATAATATAGGCGATTTATCCAATATAATAGAACAATATAGCAAGGCAAATACACCTGTATTGATTATAGGAGAAGTGGGAACAGGAAAAGATAAAGCTGCATCACTTTTATATGAAAATGGTGCTTTTGATAATGCGCCTTTTTATACTATAGATTGTGCTTTTATGGGGGAAAGAAAATGGAACAATTTAATCAGTAGTGAAAATTCTCCCCTTAATACACTCCATAACACAATATATTTAAAAAATGTGGGTGCATTGTCAAAATTACAATTAAATAAATTATTTACTTATATTGAACAAACAAAATTACACAAAAAAAATCGTTTGATACTTTCATTGGTATTGAATAATAAAGAACATAAAGAAACAGAAACTGCAAGAAATTATTTTGAAAATAGTTTATGTTGTCTGACATTAAAATTACCTCCCTTAAGAGAACGTATTGACGATATACCAAGTATTACCGCTCTATATATACATAAATTAAATATTTCAAGTGAGAAGCAAATTATAGGGCTTGAAACAGAGGCAATGGAATTGTTGCAGTCATTTCCATGGCCTCATAATCTTGACCAGCTGCAACACGTATTAAATGAATTAGTTGTTATTACAAATACGCCTTATATCACTTATCAAAGTGTAAAGCAAATATTAAAACAGGAACAAACAAGTTGTCCTTTTCAACAAACATCTCATTTTAATTTTAATCAAACATTGGACAATATAAACTATCAAATTATTGTTGCTGTATTGAAACAAGAAAATGGCAATAAAGAAAAAACATCTAAACGTTTGGGAATCAGTCGCAGTACATTATGGAGAATATTAAAAAATCATGCTACTGATGATGACAAATGATAAAAAGAATAATATATTGTAAAAGTTATTGTGGTAATATAGAATAGAAAATAAAAAAGAAAGGGAGAGTCATTATGGATTATAATGAATTAGTAAAACAACGCAATGAACAAAATTGCTTTGCACGCTATATTGGTATTGTAACAACAAAAATAGAAAAAGGCTATGCAGAAGCTGTATTAACAGTAAGACATGAACATATGAATACTACAAATATTGTTCATGGAGGCTGTATTTATACACTTGCTGATGTTGTCACAGGTTCTGCGGTGGCATCTTTATGCAATCAAGCTGTAACAACGTCTGGAGAATATCATTATTTACATTCTGCAAAAAATACAAAACAATTAAAAGCATATTCAAAATGTATTAAAAATGGTAAAAATATTCTACTTTTTGATGTAGAAATTAAATCAGATGATGATACTATCATTGGAAAAGGTACATTTACTTGTTATCGCTTACAATAATAAAATATACCCCCTCATAATGTGATGATGAGAGGGTTATTTTAATTTTATAAAAAAATAATGAAATATGGAAGTGATTGATAATGTATGTTATAATGCACATTATAAAATAATATAATTATCAAGAAATGGAGAGAAAAAAATGATTGAAAAGCTGTTTAAACTTAATGAAAACAACACAACGATTAAAACAGAAATACTCGCTGGTATTACAACATTTATGACAATGGCGTATATATTAGCAGTAAATCCGAGTATACTTTCTGCTTCTGGAATGGATACTACGGCGGTACTAATGGCGACCTGTATTGCTTCATTTATAGGTACGGCAGCAATGGCAATTATGGCAAATTATCCTTTTGCACTTGCACCAGGTATGGGACTAAATGCTTATTTTGCATATACAGTATGCGGTGCAATGGGTTATGATTGGCGTGTAGCATTACTTGCTGTATTTATAGAGGGAATTGTATTTATTGTTTTATCGCTTACTAATGTTAGAGAGGCAATATTCAATGCCATTCCAAGTAGTTTGAAAAAGGGGGTCAGTGCAGGAATTGGCTTATTTATAGCATTTGTAGGATTACAGGGAGCGCATATTATTGTAGATAGTAGTTCTACACTTTTGACATATGTTAATTTTACTGAAAATTTTCATACAATGGGTATTTGTGCACTCCTTGCAATAATAGGACTTATGATTACAGCAATACTCCATATTAAAAATGTAAATGGTTCTATACTAATTGGTATTCTTATAACATGGATATTAGGCATGATATGTCAAGCAACTGGTATCTATACAGTAGATATTGAAAATGGATTTTATTCATTATATCCATCATTTGCATTAACTGATTTTTCTGCATTAGGTTTCACATTAGGACAATGTTTTAAAGCTGATTTTACTCATGTAAGCATTGCTAATTTTATTGTAATACTTTTTGCATTTTTATTTGTAGATATGTTTGATACCATTGGTACATTGGTAGGTGTAGCAACAAAAGCAAATATGCTTGATAATAATGAAAAATTACCTCGTATCAGACAAGCTTTGTTAGCAGATGCTATTGCTACATCAGCAGGTGCAGTGCTTGGTACTTCCACCACAACAACATTTGTAGAAAGTTCTGCGGGTGTAGGTGCTGGTGCAAGAACAGGACTTGCTGCAATGACAACAGGAATATTATTTCTTGTCGCAATATTTTTTGCACCTGTTTTTACAGCAATACCTGCTTTTGCGACTGCTCCTGCATTGATTTTTGTAGGTTTTCTTATGGTATCTGCAATATTGAATGTTAACTTTAATGATGCATCAGAAGCAATTTCAGCATATTTGTGTATGCTTGTCATGCCTCTTGCTTATAGTATATCAGAAGGAATTTCTATTGGTATTATTTCTTATGTTGTAATCAATTTATGTTGTAAAAAAGCAAATAAAATTACACCATTGATGTATATATTATCTATATTGTTTGTATGTAAATATATATTTTTATAATTTTTTAGGGGGGCATCTATTTTTTAGATGTCCCTTTTATATTTGTATATAAAATAATTGCATCATTTGAGAGAGTATATAATAAATCGATTCAATTTGTGAAGTCAATAAAAAGTATTTTACAAATAATATGTAGTTAATTTGTTAAAATATTGACATTTTATTTAAAATAGTGTAGAATTATGCAATTGTATTTAGTAAAAAAGTATATATCAGAATAAAATTTATGATATGATTTTCGTCTGATTTTATACAAGAAAGTAGTATGATGAAATATTATCAGTTTAATAGAAAATATGTATTACATATAAAAATATTGATGTTGATTATAGGAAGGGGTGCTTTTTCATGAAAACAACAAAAAAATTATGGAATGATTATTGTTTTGAGCGATATGCTTTTTGTATTTTGATTGCCATTGAACTGCTAATGTCATTTACATATTTAGGATATATTCATATTCCGCCTATTTCTGTTACAATAGCATATCTTCCTATATTGGTTGCGGGGTGTCTTTTTGGACCGATACAATCTTCTATTATAGGGTGTATTTTTGGTATGGCAAGTATGTATAAAGCTTCTGCTTATTATGTTATGCCTTCAGACGCAATATTTTCTCCATTTTTTAGTGGTTCTCCTGTTAGCAGTATTTTTTTAAGTATTGGAACAAGAACGATATTTGGTTTTTTAATTGGAATAGCATTTCTATTTGTAGAAAAAAGAAAACACTATCGTATATGGATAGGGGTACTTTCTGCAATCGCACCCAAAATGCATTCTTTCATTGTGTATACGACAATGGGAATATTATTTCCACAACTTGGGTATCATTATTATTCAGCATTTCACTGGAAATTAGATGATACAATTTTTGCAATGATTTGTGTCATAACTGTTGAATTATTGTATGTCATTTATCAAAGTGATGCCATACAAAATATGAAATCATACATTAACCAATCTATTGAAAATCCATATTCTTCACGGAAAATGAATTTATTGTTTATATCATTTGAATTTTTTATGTTATGTATGGCGATTTTTTCAGCGATTTATTTTTCCGAAAGAGGATATTATATGTTAAAATGGCATGGTGTAGTTGTATCAAATAAAATTTCTGTAGATATATTACTTTTACAGATACAGTTTTTAATATCACTATTTGCTTTGAATATTATTTCAGTGATTTTTTTACTTTCTCTTTATAAATATATGTCATACAAAGAATATAAAGGAGAGATGGACGAATTAACTGGTATTATGGGAAGAAGAATGTTTTTATATCATTGTGAGAAAGCACAAAAAGTAAGTAATACAGAATTAAAACAAACAGGCTGGTTTTTATTTGTAGATGTGGATTATTTTAAAATAATCAATGATACATTTGGGCATACTGTTGGAGATGTCGTTTTAAAAGAAATTGCTATGAAATTGCAAGATATATTAGGAGAAGATGGAAAAGTAGGAAGAATTGGTGGAGATGAATTTGCAGTCATTATTGAAAAATCTATATCAGAACAGGAATTAAAACAACGTTTACAACAATTTCTTGATAGTATTTCAAATATATTATCTGGTAGAAAAGTAAGTTGTAGTATTGGTGCATATCAATTTACTTTTCCACAAGATGTAAAACATTTATTAACAGAAACAGATGAAGTATTATACAAGGCAAAAGAAAATGGTCGAGCTTGTTATGTAATAAAGGCATATGATACTAAAAAATGAAATAATTGTATAGAATGATAAAATATTTGTATAAAAAATGGTATATTATGAATGAAATTTTTATGATATAATGATAATAAAATGACAGTTTTTCAATTTATTATTGTAAAAAACAAATAAAAATATTTTGCTGTTAAAAAGGAGGTTGTATGTATGACATTTACATCATTTAGCCCAGTATTAGGCTCTGCATTTAATAGAACAAAAATGCGTGATACGGCTCATGTTTGTACATTTTCAGGAATGTGTTCTATGTGTACAGCGGATTGTATAGGAACGTGTGAAATTGGACTTTCTGCAATAAGAGGTGCAGATGCTGTTTATCCTACTACAACAGGAGAAAATCAAGTTGCATCTGAAAAATGTTATCCTATTGATTATTCTCATTTTAATATCAATGGACGTGTATTTGGTGCTGTGGGTGCAGAAGCAGATTCTGATAAAGCTACGATTCATGATGTTAATTTGAAAACAGAAATCGGTACATTAAATCCCATAAAATTAAAACTCCCTATTGTATTACCTGCGTTGATAAAATTAAACTGGCAGGATTATTTTGGTGGTGCAGCAATGGCAGGCGTATTAACAGTAATAGGAGAAGGCGCTGTAACAAAAGATAGTACATTGCGTTTGGAAAATGGAAAAGTAGTACACTGTCCAAAATTACGAGAGTTTTTAGATGCATTCCGCAAATATTATTATGGATATGGACAAATTATACTTCAAGTGAATGTAGATGATGATAGAATTGGTGTACCAGAATATGCCATAAAAGAATGTGGAGCTGAAGCAATAGAGTTTAAATTTGGACAATCTGCAAAAGGTACACAGCCTGTAAACCGTTTAGCTACATTAGATGCTGCATTGAAAGCACAAGAGCAAGGACTTTTAGTGATTCCTGACCCATCTGATACAAAAGTACAAGAGAGATATCATGCTGGTTTTGGTGAGAATTTCCGTTCTTATGGCAGACTGCCTATGTGGGACGAAAATTATTTGATACCAAGAATAAATCAACTGCGTGAAATGGGCTTAAAAAATGTATATTTCAAAATGGCAGGGTATGACCCCGCAGATTTGGAGCATGTACTTAGAATTGCTAGTGAAGCACAAGTGGATTTAGTGATGTTTGATGGTGCAGGAGGTGGCTCTGGATATAGTCCTTGTAAAATGATGAATGAATGGTGTTTACCAACTGTGGTAATGCAGAGTTATTTGACAGAAATTATGGCACGTTTAGAAAAAGAAGGTATCAAATTACCTCATATTGCTGTAACAGGTGGTTTTACAATGGAAGACCAAATTTATAAAGCACTTGCATTGGGTGCGCCATATGTAAAAGCAGTTGGTGTTTGTCGTGCCTCCATGGCTGCTGCTATGAGTGCTAAAAAAGTAGGAGAACTGATTGCATCAGGTAATGTTCCGGCAGAATTACAACGTTTTGGTAATACAAAAGAGGAATTATTTACAGATTTGAGAGAATTAAGAGATATTTATGGAAATAAAGCAAATGATTTTTCTGCGGGTGCAATAGGGGTATATTCTTATTTAAACCGTATTGCGTTTGGTTTGAAACATTTTGCAGCTTTAAATAGAAAATTTGATATAAAATACATAGAAAAAAATGATATTTTCCCACTGACAAGAGATGCAAAAGATTTAATGGATGGAAAATGGATGAAATGAGTTAATTGATAGCCCTCAGCATATGCTGAGGGCTAAACTACTTAAAAATGATGATGCTTTTTTCTTTTGTGTTTGGAAGTTACTCATCATTTTCGTTATCATTGCGTTCGCATAATAAAAAGTTTTTGCCTCGCTTTTTTTAAAAAGCGAGTGAGAGTTTGAGAGCAACGCTCTCAAGGTTTTTTAACAGACTGAGTATTTAGATTGTCAATAAAGTCTTTTTTTGTGGACTCTGTCCACACCTGCAAACTTTTTTGAAAAAAAGTTTGACAAAAAACTTTACTGGAAAAACTAACGTTTTTCATTGTAAAATTAACAATTTTAAGGAAACGTATTTTCCGTGTTTTTTAACAGTCTGAACATTTTTATTATTAAAAATGCACAATAATATTGCTTTAAAATTTATAGTATGAAGTATTGACAAATAGAATACTATCACATACAATAATAAAAAATGGATAGTGATTGTTTCAGTACAAGCTAGACCTGTTTATACAAAAATCAAGATAAATTTATGTTTATCTTTCTGTTTTTGTGTAAATAGGTCTTTTTTTAGGAGAGGATTACATGAAAATTGGAAAAATACTCAATAATAATGTAGTTGTAATATATGAAGAAGGAAAAACAGAGAAAATTGTAATGGGTTGTGGTATTGCTTTCAAGAAAAAAGTAGGCGACAGCATAGACGAAAATAATATTGATAAAGTTTTTGCATTAGAAAATAAAGATACCAATACAAAATTACAACAGTTATTAAAAGATATTCCTATGGAATATGTAGAAGTTACTGAGAAAATAATAGAATATGCTAGAACAAAAGCAGAGAGAAATCTAAATGATTTTATATATATTACATTGTTAGACCATATGCATATGGCAATTATCAGGCAAAAAGAGGGTATTTGTGTAAAAAACATTATGTTGTGGGACATCAAAAAATTTTATAAAGAAGAATTTCAAATTGGTTTAAAAGCATTAGATATGATAGAACAAGCATTTGATGTGCGTTTACCAGAAGATGAAGCAGGATTTATTGCACTACATATTGTAAATGCACAAATGGACGACAACTATAATGGTATACAACAAATAGGAGAAGTTACAAAGCTCATTCATCAAATTGTCAATATTGTAAAATATCATTTTCAAATGAAATTTGACGAAGAATCTGTATATTATCATAGATTTGTAACACATTTAAAGTTTTTTGCATTAAGGCTATTTCAAAAAAGCAATTACGAAGGGCAACAAGATGAAGATTTGTTAGCGCTTGTTAAAACAAAATATAAAAATGCTTATGAATGTACATTAAAAATTACATCATATATAGCAAGTAGTTATTCTTATGTAGTGAGTGAAGAAGAACAATTATATTTAACAATACATATTGAAAAGGCAATACGACAAAACCGTTAATACTAGGGTGGTGACATTCAGTTGGCCAAACCTTCATTTATATAAATATTATTTATCAAGAATGGAGGAAACAGTATGGGTAAGTATGAAGCATTAGCAAAGGAAATCGTAAAACAGGTAGGAGGAAAGGAGAATGTCAACGGTTTAACGCACTGTATTACAAGATTGCGTTTTACACTCAAAGATGAAAGTAAAGCAAATGATGATGTATTAAAAAATATGGACGGTGTTGTCACTGTTATGAAAAGCGGTGGACAATATCAGGTAGTAATAGGGAATCATGTTGCAGATGTTTATGCAGATGTATGTCCTTTGATTGGGTTGGAAGGAAAAGAAGCAAATTCAGAAGAAGAAAAAAAGAGTAATTTAATTGATATTGTTTCTAATATTTTTCAGCCAATACTGGGTGTTATGTCAGCGTGTGGTATGCTCAAAGGGTTAAATGCCTTGTTTGTAGCATTGGGATTGTATACAGATGCCACAGGTATTTATACTATGTTAAATGGTATTGGCGACGCATTATTTATGTTTTTACCTATGTTTTTGGGTTATACTTCTGCAAAAAAATTTGGCTTAAAACCTATGCTTGGTTTGGCAATCGGTGCAGCAATGTGTTATCCAGCATTACAGGGAAGTACATTATCCGCAGCAGGTGAACCATTATATACATTATTTGCTGGAACAGTATTTGAATCTGATATTCATATGACATTTTTAGGATTGCCTATGATAGCAATGGATTATACTTCAACAGTGATACCAGTTATATTTATAGTATATTTTGCATCAAAATGCGAAAAGTTATTTAACAAATTTATACCAGATTTGGTAAAATTCTTTTTTGTACCAATGTTAGTATTGTTGGTAGCATTACCAGTAGGATTTTTGTTAATCGGTCCTGTAACAACATTTGGCTCTATGTTAATATCACAATTTGTATTTAAAATAAGAGAATTTAGTCCATTATTAGCTGGTGCGGTAGTAGGTGGAACATGGCAGATACTTGTTATATTTGGTATGCATTGGGGATTTATTCCAGTATATATCAACAATATGGTAACATTAGGATACGATAATATTATGATGCCATTTTTCGGTTGTACATTTGCAACAGCAGGCGTTGTATTGGCAATATTCTGTAAATCAAAAGATAAAAAAATGAAACAATTAGCATTGCCAAACGTAATATCTAGTATATTTGGTGTAACAGAGCCAGCAATATATGGTATTACATTACCTATGAAAAAACCTTTTATTATTAGCTGTATTGTAGGTGCAATCGTAGGTGGTTATTATGGACATTTTAATTTTAGAAAATTCTTTGCGGGTGGTATGGGCATATTTGAATTTCCAGCTATGATAAATCCAGACGGCACAAATGGTAATATTATTGTAGCAATCAGTGGTGCAGTAATCGCTATGGTATTAGCATTTGTAATGATGTTTATAGCATATCGTGAAAAACAGACAACAACAGAAACAACTGTAAATGATGCACAAAACGCACAAAAAATAGAAACAGAAACAACAGCACAGCCTGCTTTACTCAAAAAAGAAGTCATTGCAAGTCCATTAAAAGGAAATGTATTACCATTAACAGAATGTAAAGATGAAGCATTTGCCATGGGAATATTAGGAAAAGGTGTTGTAATAGTACCAGAAGAAGGAAAAGTGGTTTCTCCAGTAAATGGAACATTAACAACAATATTTCCAACACTCCACGCTATGGGTATTACATCTGATGATGGTGCAGAACTTTTAATACACATAGGTATGAACACAGTAGAATTGAATGGAAAACATTTTACAGCAAAAGCACAGCAAGGAGATAAAATTTCTGTGGGAGATGTTTTAGTAGAATTTGACAAAGAGGCAATTATAGCAGAAGGTTATTCTATTGAAACACCTGTATTAGTGACAAATGCAGATGACTTTTTAGATATGATTGCGACGGAACAAAAAACAGCAACATTTGGTGACACACTCATTACAATTATGCACTAATAAAAAGGAGGAATGATTATGGGATTTCCAAAAGGATTTTTATGGGGTGGTGCAACAGCAGCAAATCAGTGTGAAGGCGGTTTTGACGAAGACGGCAGAGGTTTAGCAAATGTTGATGTTTGCCCAAAGGGAGAAGATAGAGCAAAAGTGATTTGTGGAGAAATGAAAATGTATGATTTTTTGCCAGAGTATGAATATCCTGCAAAATTGGGCATTGATATGTACCATCATTATAAAGAAGATATTAAACTTTTTGCAGAAATGGGATTTAAAGTATATCGTTTAAGCATTGCTTGGAGCAGAATATTCCCAAATGGTGACGAAACAGAACCAAATGAAAAGGGATTAGCATTTTACGAATCTGTGTTCCAAGAATGTCATAAATATGGTATCGAACCGCTTGTCACAATAGTACATTTTGATTGTCCTATGCATTTAATAAAAGAGTATGGTGGTTGGAGAAATCGAAAAATGATTACATTTTATGAAAATTTGTGTCGTACTCTTTTTACAAGATATAAAGGACTTGTAAAATATTGGTTGACATTTAATGAAATTAATATGATACTACACGCACCTTTTATGGGAGCAGGGATATGCTTTGAACAAGGAGAAAACGAAAAGGCAATGAAATATCAAGCAGCACATCATGAATTAGTGGCGAGTGCATTAGCAACAAAAATAGCCCATGAAATAGATAGTAATAATAAAGTAGGTTGTATGTTTGCAGCAGGTAGTACCTATCCCTATAATTGTAAGCCTGAAAATGTTTGGGAGGCACTTTGTACAGATAGACAAGAATATTTATTTGTAGATGTTCAAGTACAAGGGAAATATCCTAATTATGGACTGAAATTTATGGAAAGAGAGAATTGTAAGCCTGTTATGGAAAAGGGAGATTTAGAACTTTTAGCAGAAAATACAGTTGATTTTGTTTCTTTCTCCTATTACAACACAAGATGTGTTGATGTTGACCAAAAACAACAAATCGGTGCAGGCAATTTATTTGCATCAGCAAAAAATCCCTATTTAAAATGTAGTGATTGGGGTTGGAGTATTGACCCGCTGGGATTTCGTATTACATTAAATCAAGTGTATGATAGATATAGAAAACCATTGTTTGTAGTAGAAAATGGCTTGGGAGCTGTGGATATTCCAAAAGAAGATGGAAGTATTGATGATGATTATCGTATCAATTACCATCGTGACCATATCAAAGCTATGAAAGATGCCATTGAATTAGATGGTGTGGAATTAATGGGTTATACCGCTTGGGGCTGTATTGATTTAGTAAGTGCAAGTTCTGGAGAAATGAAGAAAAGATACGGTTTTATATATGTAGATTTAGATAATGAAGGAAAAGGAACATTAAAAAGAACAAAGAAGAAATCGTTTGAATGGTATAAAAAAGTCATTGCTACAAATGGAGAAGTATTATAAATAATCAAATAAACATTGAAAAACAGATATTTTTATATTGATTAAAATATCTGTTTTTTTATTGAATTGTATAATTATGACATAATTTATATCAAAAGCTTGAAAAGAGTATAAAAGTTCGTTATACTATACAAAAAATCATATCAGTATGATTATCAATATCGTTTAAAATCGGAAAGGAGTTTTCATTATGGGACTTATCAAAGCAGGAATGGGTGCATTAAGGGGAACACTTGCAGACCAATGGAAAGAATTTTTTTATTGTGATGCAATGGATAATCATGTTCTTGTTACAAAAGGCAAAAAACGTATCAATTCTCGTTCATCTAATAAAAAAGGAAATGATAATATTATTTCAAATGGTAGTGTGATTGCAGTAGCAGACGGACAATGTATGATAATTGTGGAACAAGGAAAAGTAGTAGAAGTATGTGCAGAAGCTGGCGAATTTCAATATGACACATCTTCTGAACCAAGTATATTTACTGGAAGTCTTGGCAAAGGTATAAAAGAAACTTTTCAAACAATAGGCAAACGTTTTACATATGGTGGAGATACGGGTAAAGACCAACGTGTATACTATTTTAATACAAAAGAGTTAATTGATAATAAATTTGGAACACCTAATCCAATTCCTTTCCGTGTAGTAGACTCTAAAATTAATTTAGATGTAGATGTTTCTGTTCGTTGTTCTGGTGTATATTCTTATAAAATTGTTGACCCACTGTTATTTTATGCCAATGTTTGTGGTAATGTAGAACAGGATTTTACACGAGATGAATTAGAAGGACAATTAAAAACAGAATTTATTAGCGCACTACAACCTGCATTTGCTAGACTTTCAGATTTAGAACTACGTCCAAACCAGATTATTGCACACAATACAGAATTAGAAGATGCTATGAATACAGCACTTTCTGCAAAATGGGGACAACTGCGTGGATTAAAAGTAATCAGTGTGGCACTTGGTTCTGTTACTTTGCCAGAGGAAGATACAAAAATGATTCAGCAACTTCAACATACAGCAGTTTTGCAAAATCCTAATATGGCGGGAGCAACTTTAGTAGGCGCACAAGCAGATGCTATGAAGGCAGCAGCTTCTAATTCAGCAGGTGCTATGAATGGTTTTTTAGGTATGGGTATGGCAATGAATGCGGGAGGTATAAACGCACAGAATTTATTTGCCATGGGACAACAGCAACAAACAAATCAAATGATACAACAGCCAACACAAACAGACAGTTGGAAATGTTCTTGCGGCACAGTAAATAAAGGAAAATTTTGCTCTAACTGTGGTACTGCAAAACCAAACGATGGTTGGAAATGTTCTTGTGGTGCAGTAAATAAAGGAAAATTTTGCTCAGAATGTGGTGCAAAAAAACCAAGTGGTGCATTACTTTATAAATGTGATAAATGTGGCTGGGAACCAGAAGACCCATCACATCCACCAAAATTTTGTCCAGAATGTGGAGATATTTTTGATGAAAACGATAGAATGTAAAAAATAATATCATGATACAATGTCGCTTTATATATAAATAAAGCGACATTGTATTTAAAATATATTACGGAAGGAAAGAGTATTGATATGGCAGAAATACAAGAATATAAATGTCCATGTTGTGGCGGTTCTATAGCTTTTGATAGTACATTACAAAAAATGAAATGTCCTTACTGTGATACAGAATTTGATATGGAAACATTAGCAAGTTATGATAATGAACTAAAAAATGAGCAAACAGACGATATGAAATGGGAAACTTCTGTAAAAGAGGAATGGAAAGAACAGGAAACGAGTGATTTACGTTGTTATGTCTGCAAATCCTGTGGTGGTGAGATTACTTGCGATAAAAATACGGCAGCAACGTCCTGTCCATTTTGCGGAAATGCTGTTGTTATGATGGAACAATTATCAGGCATGAGAAAACCAGATTATGTTATTCCGTTTAAATTAGATAAAAAAGCCGCAGAAACTGCTCTAAAAAAGCATTATGAAGGAAAACGTTTATTGCCAAAAGTATTTAAAGAGCAAAACCATATAGAGGAAGTGAAAGGAATTTACATTCCATTCTGGCTGTTTAATGCTGATGCAGATGTTGCTATGAGATATAAAGCAACTAAAATTCGTACATGGAGCGATAGCAAATATTATTATACAGAAACAAGTTTTTTTTCTGTATGCAGAAATGGAAGTATTGCGTTTGAACGAGTTCCCGTAGATGGTTCTACAAAAATGCCAGATGATTTAATGGAATCTCTTGAACCTTTTGATTTTTCGCAGGCTGTAGATTTTCAGACTGCATATCTTGCTGGATATTTAGCAGATAAATATGATGTAGATGATGAACAAAGTATAAAGCGTGCGAATGAACGAATACAAAAAAGTGCTGAAAAGGCTTTTGATGCAACAGTAACAGGTTACACATCTGTTGTAAAAGAAGCAAGTAGTATACAACTACATAACGGAGAAGTAAAATATGCTCTTTTTCCTGTGTGGCTTTTGACTACAAAATGGAATGGACAAAATTATATTTTTGCTATGAATGGTCAAAATGGAAAAATGATAGGAGATTTACCTTTAGATAAATCTGCATATAAAAAGTGGTTATGGGGATTAACATTTTTGATAGGCATTGTATTGTATGCTTTGTCCTATCTCATTTGGATGTTGTAGGGGGATAAAAATATGAAAAAATTACATACAATATTAGAAACACGTTTTTTTTATGTTATTTTAATTGCTTTTATTGCTGCTATGGCTTCCATATATATTGTATTTGGGGCAGAATCAAGATTAGTAGATGAGGCAAAATTACTTTCAGATAGTGAAAAAACAGATTTGCTGTATAAACTTGATGAAATCAGCGAAAGGCAACAGATGGATATTGTAGTAGTTACCATTCCTTCATTAGAAGGGGTATCACCTATGGAATATGCTGATGATTTTTATGATAATAATGGTTATGGTTTTGGTGAAAACAATGATGGTATACTTTTTCTTATCAGTATGGAGGAAAGAGATTGGTATATATCAACAACGGGTTATGGCATTATAGCGATTACAGATGAATGTCGTGAATATATGTCTGAATGGTTTTTAAATGATTTGAGCGAAGGGGAATATTTCAAAGCGTTTACAACTTTTGCAGAATTATGTGACGATTTTATTACACAAGCAAAAATGAATCAACCATATGATGGCATTCATATTCCAAAAGAACCATTTTGGTTTGTTGGCAATTTTGTGATTACATTTGGCATAGGATTTATTATTTCGCTGATTGTAACAGCAACGATGAAAAGGCAACTAAAAACGATACGCTCACAGTCAGCAGCAGATGTTTATATAAAAAGAAACAGTATGCAGATGACAAGAAAAAACGACTTATTTTTATATCGACATATTGACCGTAGAAAAAAACCAGAAAACAATCAATCAAAGCCTTCACATACGTCACACACACATACTTCTTCTTCTGGTAGGACACATGGCGGTGGTGGAGGAAAATTTTAATATAACAGAATCTATGAATATAATTGGAGGAAAATGATGAATAAACAACAATTAGCAGCGAAAATTTGGGAATCTGCAAATAAAATGCGTTCTAAAATAGAAGCAAATGATTATAAAGATTACATTTTAGGATTTATATTTTATAAATTTCTTTCAGAAAAAGAAGTAAAATATCTGAAAGAAAATGATTGGACTGACGAATATCTTACTGAACTAACAGAGGAGGACATTGAAACAGTAGAAAGTGTTCAGAAAAATTTAGGTTATTTTATATCTTATGAGAATTTGTTTTCCACTTGGCTGAAAAAAGGGAGAGATTTTAGTGTACAAGATGTTCGTGATGCGCTTTCTGCTTTTAGCCGTTTTATTAATACGACACATAAAAAAGTATTTGAAGGAGTATTTGACACACTGCAAACTGGATTATCTAAATTAGGAGATAGTTCTGCTTCACAGTCGAAAGCAATTAGTGATTTGATTCATCTGATTAAAGATATTCCAATGGACGGTAAACAAGACTATGATGTACTTGGTTTTATTTATGAATATCTTATTAGTATGTTTGCGGCAAATGCGGGGAAGAAAGCTGGCGAGTTCTATACGCCTCATGAAGTTTCATTGCTTATGTCTGAGATTGTTGCAGAGCATTTGAAAGATAGAACAGAAATAAAAATATATGACCCTACAAGTGGCTCAGGTTCTTTGCTTATCAATATTGGTAAAAGTGTTGCTAAATTTATAGAAAATGAAAACAATATAAAATACTATGCTCAGGAATTGAAACAGAATACATATAATCTTACTCGAATGAATTTAGTTATGAGAGGCATTTTGCCCGATAATATTGTAACTCGTAATGGAGATACATTGGAGGACGACTGGCCATATTTTGATGAAAATGACCCAATTAGCACATATAACACTTTGTATGTAGATGCAGTAGTATCAAATCCACCATATTCGCAGGCTTGGAATACAGTAGATAAAGAAACCGACCCTCGATATGCTCGTTTTGGCATTGCGCCAAAAGGAAAGGCTGACTATGCTTTTTTACTCCATGACCTTTTTCATATAAAGAGTGATGGTATTATGACAATCGTTCTTCCACATGGTGTATTATTCCGTGGTGGTGAGGAAGGCGAAATCCGTAAAAATCTGATTGAGCAGAATCATATTGATACGATTATTGGCTTACCAGCTAATATTTTTTTTGGAACAGGTATTCCAACAATTATTATGGTGTTAAAGCAGAAACGCCCGAATACAGATGTTCTGATTATTGACGCTTCAAAAGGTTTTGTTAAGGTAGGAAAGAATAATAAACTTCGTGCGTCTGATATTAAAAGAATTGTAGATGTTGTAGTACAGCGTGAAAGTATTGAAAAGTTTTCAAATGTTGTTAGCAGAGATGATATAAGAAAGAATGATTATAATTTGAATATTCCGAGATATGTTGATTCGTCCAAAGAAACAGAGTCTTGGGACATTTATGCATCTATGTTTGGGGGACTTCCACTTTCTGAAATCAATCAACTAAAAGAGTATTGGCTTGCATTTCCGAAATTGAAAACTGCATTATTTGAGAACATATCTTCCGATTATTGTAAATTGATAGTTGATGATGTGAAAAAGACAATCAAATGTCATGAAGATGTCTGTTTGTTTGAAAAAAACTATTGTGAGGCTTTTTCTAATTTTGACGAATATTTATATCATGAACTCATAGAGAATAGTAACACTTTGCCTATTTCAAAAACAGAGGCTGTACTTTCAAGCAATATATTTGAGCGTTTAAAAAATATTCCTTTAGTTGATAAATATGAAGTATATCAGTTACTTGATGATGATTGGGTAAAAATTGCTGTTGATTTGGAAATGATACAAACCGAAGGGTTTGAGGCGACAAAAAAAGTTGACCCGAATATGGTATTGAAAAAAAAGGACGGAAAAGAGCAAGAAGTACAAGAGGGTTGGGTAGGTAGAATGATACCTTTTGATTTCATTCAGGACACACTTCTTGTAGATGATAAAACTGCATTAAAAACGAAAGAAAATCGTATTATGGAAATTGCTTCAGAATATGAGGAATTGTTTAACTCTCTTACAGAAGAAGAAAAGGAAGGCGACTATGCAAGTGAATATGGATTTATAAATGCAGAGATTAAAAAAGCATTGAAATCAGATAGCGTGGAAGCAGAAACAAAACAAAAACTCAATAAAGTAGTAGCACTCAATACGGAAGAAAAAGAACTAAAAACGGCAATTAAAAAAGAATCAAAACTACTGGAAGCGAAAACTAAAAAAACGATAGAAGAACTTTCTGACGAACAGGTTATTGAACTTTTGAAAGAAAAATGGATAAAACCACTGATACAAAATATTATGAAACTGCCAGACAGTATTGTAAGTGAATTGGTATCAAAAATTGATAATATTGCTAAAAAATATGAAACAACACTGGGTGAAATAGAAAATCAAATTGCAGATACAGAAGCAACTCTTTGCACAATGATTGATGATATAGAAGGAAATCAATATGATATGCTTGGGCTTGCGGAACTGAAGAAACTGCTGGGGGGTGCGTAAAGTGCCTAAAGAATGTGCAAAGCCTCAAATTAGGTTTGCTGGCTTTGATGACACTTGGGAACAGCGTGAGTTTGGAGAGATTGTTTCTCGTTCGTCAGAAATGAGTGACACTTGCGTCCTTCCTCGTGTTGAATATGAAGATATAGTATCTGGAATTGGACAACTCAATAAGGACATCAAGAAAAAGGAAAACCGCAAGATCGGCTTACTATTTCATGAGGGCGATGTGCTGTACGGAAAACTTCGTCCTTATCTCCAAAATTGGCTTTTACCATCGTTTTCTGGCGTTGCTGTGGGCGATTTCTGGGTATTACAACCTCAAAATACAGATAGCAGTTTTGTATATCGTTTGATTCAGAGCAAACAATTTGACGAAGTTGCCAATCAATCAATAGGGACAAAAATGCCGAGAGCAGACTGGAAGCTCGTTTCTAAAACAGAGTTTTCAATTCCTCCATCTATTAGTGAGCAAGCGCAGATTGGCACCTTTTTCCGCCACCTCGACCACATTATCACCCTTCAACAGGGTAAGTATAATAAATTGACTAATATCAAAAAGTCAATGCTTGAAAAAATGTTTCCCAAAAATGGTTCAAATGTTCCAGAAATTCGATTTAAAGGATTTTCTAATGCTTGGGAACAGCGTAAGTTTGATGATATAACTTTTCTTGCAGGAGAAAAAAATAAAAATAATTTGCCTTATGAAAGTTATTCTGTGACAAATGATAATGGATTCATTCCCCAAAATGAGCAATTTGAGAATGGCGGAATTATGTCAACAGCTGATAAAAGTATGTATTATATTGTTACTCAAAATTCATTTGCATACAATCCTGCAAGAATAAATGTTGGTTCTATTGGATACTATGATAAGCCTGAAAATGTGATTGTTTCATCACTTTATGAGGTTTTTAAAACTACTGATGATATTGATGATAGATTTCTTTGGCATTGGTTTAAGAGTGATGCTTTTCAAAAAATGATTGAGCAGTATCAAGAAGGCGGAGTGAGATTATATTTCTACTACGATAAGCTATGTATGTGTTTTCTTTTAATTCCTAATATTCAAGAACAAAGAAAAATAGGAAAGCAACTAGATACCATCGACAAACTTATCGCCCTTCAACAATGCAAATTAGAAAAACTGAAAAATCTCAAAAAAGCGTGTCTTGAAAAGATGTTTGTTTGAGTGATGAAAAAGTAAGGAGGGAATCACATTGACTTTTAATAAAGAGTCAGATTTTGAAAATGCCTTAATTAAAATACTATCTGAAAAGGGGTGGGAAAAAGAAGTACTAAAAAACTGTTCTGAACAGGATTTATTACAAAACTGGTCAAATATTCTTTTTGAAAACAACAGAGGGATTGACCGTTTAAATGATTACCCTCTCACGGATAGTGAAATGCAACAAATTTTAGAGCAAATTAAAAATTTACGTACACCATTGAAATTAAACGGTTTTATAAACGGCAAAAGTGTTTCTATTGTTAGAGATAACGTTAATGATACACTTCATTTTGGCAAAGAAATCAGTTTAAAAATTTATGACCGTCGTGAAATTGCTGCTGGACAGAGCCGTTATCAAATTGTACAGCAACCCAAATTTTCCACCAAGTCTAAAATACTGAATAGTCGCCGTGGAGATTTGATGTTACTTATCAATGGTATGCCGGTGATTCATATTGAGTTGAAAAAAAGCGGTATACCAGTAAGCCAAGCATATCATCAAATTGAGAAATATTCTCAAGAAGGAGTTTTTAGTGGATTATTCTCATTGGTTCAGATTTTTGTGGCAATGGAACCTAACGAAACAGTTTATTTTGCCAATCCTGGACCAGATGGTAAATTTAATACAGATTACTATTTCCATTGGGCAGATTTTAATAACGAGCCTATAAACGAATGGAACAAAGTTGCATCTACTTTGCTATCTATTCCTATGGCACATCAGCTTATTGGTTTTTATACTGTTGCAGATGACTCTGACGGCATATTAAAAGTGATGCGTAGCTATCAATATTTTGCAGCAAGTGCTATTTCTGATAAAGTTTCTAAAACAAAATGGGACGCTGTAAATCAACTTGGTGGTTTTATATGGCATACTACTGGTTCAGGCAAAACAATGACCAGTTTTAAGTCTGCTCAATTAATTGCAAGTTCTAAAGATGCCGATAAAGTTGTATTTTTGATGGATAGAATTGAGCTTGGAACACAATCATTAAAAGAATATCGTGGTTTTGCTGATGAAAATGAGTCTGTTCAAGCAACAGAAAATACAAATGTTTTAATTGACAAATTGAAAAGCACAAACCCTGCTGATACACTGATTGTTACATCGATTCAAAAAATGAGTAACATCAAATATGAAGCAGATGGATTGAAAGCAAATGACATGGAATATATGAATAAAAAACATATTGTTTTTATTGTTGATGAAGCACATCGCTCCACATTTGGGGATATGCTAATTACAATCAAAGCTACTTTCCCAAAAGCAATATTTTTTGGTTTTACTGGAACGCCTATTCAATATGAAAATCAAAAGAAAAAGAATACAACAACTACTGTGTTTGGAAATGAATTACATAGATACAGTATAGCCGATGGTATACGTGATAAAAATGTTCTAGGATTTGACCCTTATAAGGTTTTGACATTTAAAGATAAAGATGTTCGCAAAGTTGTGGCTTTAGAAAAGGCAAAAGCACAGACTGAGCAACAAGCTACTTCGGATACGGCAAAAAGAAAAATATATGATAAATATATGGATAAAAGTCAAGTCGGTATGGTAGGACATATTGATAAAAGTGGGCATTATATTAAAGGTATTGAAGATTATATCCCTAATACACAATATCGCACAAAAGAACACACTACTACTGTAGTGAAAGATATATTAGAAAATTGGACAACTTTGAGCCACAATGGTAAATTTCATGCTATTTTTGCAACAAGTAGTATATCTGAGGCAATAAATTACTATCATATACTAAAAGATATGAAAACGGAATTAAATATAACAGCTTTATTTGACCCCAATATTGATAATAGTGGTGGTGTCAAATTTAAGGAGGAAGGACTCGTTGAAATAATAGAAGATTATAATGAGAAATATGGTCAAGATTTTACCATTCCGACATTTGCAAAAATGAAAAAAGACATTGCGGCTAGACTAGCACATAAAAAGCCTTATGAAAGAATAACACCTGAAAAACAGATAAATATTCTTATCGTTGTTGACCAAATGCTTACAGGGTTTGACTCCAAATGGATTAACACATTGTATATGGATAAAGTACTTTTGTACGAAAGTATTATTCAAGCGTTTTCCCGCACAAATAGACTATTCGAACATGATAAGCCATTTGGCATTATACGATATTATAGAAAACCTCATACAATGGAACGGAATATAAACGATGCAGTCAAGTTATATTCAGGAGATAAGCCTTTAGGATTATTTGTTCAACATCTTGTAGAAAATTTAAGTATGATGAATAAATTATATCAAGATATTTCTGACTTGTTTTTTAATGCTGGCATAGAAAACTTTGAAAAACTTCCAAGTGATGAATCAGTATGTAGAAAATTTGCAAAAGATTTTAAAGAGTTTCATTCCTATTTAGAAGCAGCAAAAATACAAGGTTTCAAATGGGAAATCAATCGTTATACTGATGAGAAAACCAGTAAAACGATTGAAGTAGCTTTTGATGAAAAAACTTATTTAGTGTTGGTTTTAAGATATAAAGAATTGTTTGATGGTTCTGGAGGTGAAGGCGGAGATGAAGTTCCTCCTTATGACATTGTTGGATATATCACTGAAATAGATACCGGATTGATAGATGCAGACTATATGAACTCTCGCTTTGAAAAGTATATGAAATTGTTACACGTTAAGGGGGTTTCTACAGAAACCATTGAACAGGCTGAAACAGAACTTCACAAAACATTTGCTACATTATCGCAAGAAGAACAAAAATATGCAAATATTTTACTTCATGACATACAAAGAGGAGATATATCTGTGTCAGAAGGAAAAACATTTCGGGATTATATTACAGAGTATTTGTCAAATGCAAAGGACAAGCAAATTCATAAACTAACGATTGCTTTAGGTATTGATGAAACAAAATTACGAAATATAATGAGTTTACAATTAAACTCTAACAATATCAATGAGTTTGGTCGTTATGATGACTTGAAAAAAACAGTAAATAAAACAAAAGCGAAAGAGTATTTTGAAAAGCTAGAGGGAGTTCATATTATACCACCCAAAGTGAATATCAAAGTTGATAATTTGCTTCGTAAATTCATACTTAGTGGCGGATTTGAAATTGAAATGTGGGAAAAAAATGAATAAAAAGTTGGACACATTTAATAAAATTTTGTTAAATAATACAATGCTGGACAATTTTGTATAGGAAATGATATAATTGATATATAAAAAGAAATGGAGAGAGATTTTTTTATAGTATATCTCCTATTCTGACTAATTGTTATGGAGATGAAGTACATATGAAAAAATGGAGAATATTAACATGGCTCACATTTCTATTGATATTTATATCTATGTTCATAGCAGTGAAACAGTTTCAAAAAGATGAAACAGATTCCTATTTCGATTTAGCCCAGTATCATTTTAATGAAGATTGGTATATGGTTTCATTGGATAAAGCCAGAGAACAAATTCAAACGTATGATGATATACAAAAAATGGTTTATGATGAGATTGCATTAGGAAATTGTCAAAAGGTGTATCTTCCATATGAGGGAAAAAGCAATACGAATGATATTGTTGTTTTTCAGACTATGATTCTGACTGAATATGTTGATTTGACGCTACGTTTTACATCTAAAAATACAGCAGTATGTGTATTTTTAGATGGAGAGTTGCTTTATCAATATGGATTTGGAGCAGATGGATTGCCAAATGATATTATGGAAAGTCATGAGCATATTGTAAATATTCCGAGTGAATTTGAAAATGGTGAATTGCAAATTATACAGACATCACTTTATACAGATGCAGCAGCAGTGCTTGACCATGTTGAGTTAAATGCACAAGACTCTATGATAATTAATGTATTTGGAAATAATATTGCCGATGTAGGGTGTTGTCTGTTAATCATATTTATGGCATTTCTTATGTTTATACTAACAATCATTCGAAAATATACGCACCAGCCTTTACGAGGAGAATTATATTTAGCATTGATTGGTGTAGTGGCAGGAATCAGTTGTTTTATTGCAACGGATACATTAGCCATTTTTTATGATATGCAAGAAGCCTATGTTATGCAGGAATATCTGTTACTAATGTTTTGTTTATTTTTAGTGATGTATTTTGAGTGTAATATGAGTATAATGTATCCATACAGTTATTCTATACTGCTATTTTTTGTAGTATTTAGTGTATTGTTACAGCTTTTATTAAATATATTAGGTATACAAAATATGGAAGAAATGGTTTTGTTCCCAGCATTTACCATAGGGGTAATTTGTATGATAACGATTATAAAGTTACTGCAATTTTATTACAATCGTAGATACCTTCAGACATTGCTTGCTGTTGGAGCATTTTGTATTATTTTTTTTGGCAGTATGATAAATATTATTTTTCAAAATGCGAGTATTGTTTATCAGTATAGTATGACTGCATTCAGCATAATAATGGCTATTGTCCATATTTTGCAGTTATCACGAGAGTATCGAGAAAATGTAGAGGAAAATGCACATCTTTTGGAAAAAGAAATAAAAATAATAGAACAACAAAACATACAGCTTGCCATTGCAAAACAAGATGCGGATATGGCACGTTATGAAGCATTATCTGCAAATGAGTCAAAGGGAAAGTTCTTAGCACATATGTCACATGAAATCCGTACACCAATCAATGCAATACTTGGTATGGATGAAATGATTTTGCGTGAATCAAAAGAATACAATATTAAAGAGTATGCCATGGATATTTATACGGCTGGACAGACATTACTATCACTAATCAATGATATTTTAGATTTTTCAAAAATGGAAGCTGGGAAACTTTTAATGGAAATGATTCGGTTTAATTTGTATGGAGTGATAGAAGATGTTATCAAAGCACATGCAGTTAAGGCTGAAGAAAAAGGCTTAGAATTGTCCTACTTGCTTTCCTCAAATTTGCCTAGATATATTGTTAGTGATCCTACACGCTTAAAACAGATTTTTGATAACCTTATCAGTAATGCGGTTAA